>LWDU01037110.1_pt1 | contig 89673 bp, 71 predicted proteins | sample 727161 | NCBI WGS metagenome assembly LWDU01 (sample SAMN04566230, study PRJNA314399) | hydrothermal vent metagenome | isolation source: deep sea hydrothermal plume seawater | place: Mexico: Gulf of California, Guaymas Basin | collected 2004-07-11
CAGGTTGTTTGATTCATTCGCAGTTTCAAATCAACCAGATACGCCGCTTTTTTTCAAGTACTCAATACACCACTTTCAGTTATAACTCCAAGAGGAACGATACCAGATTTATATCCTTAATACCTTTACTTCTTTAACCGTTACACTTCAAACCTGAATTCGCATCCTATCATAACCGCTCCTCTTCAGTTATTTGAAGTTAAAACGCCCAATTTAAACCCAGACTCAAAGCTTCCTCATCGACAAACCTGAACTCAATGTTTGCACTCGTTCCGGGAACCAACACAACATCCGTTCCGACAAAGATACCGACGTTGGCATCTAGCGTGTGTTTTTCATGAGTCCTCGCAATGCCGCCTAGCACAGGAATCGAGTGATCAATTTCCAGCATCGACTCTGAGAATTTTAACCCCCCATAGGGTGTCCACATACCAAGGGTCTTGGCTGCGAAGAAGGCGATTTGTGTCTCCAGCAGTTTGGCTTCTGTGGGTTCAGGCGCATGGCCAGCGACTAAGTAACTTCCATTGGATTTGGAGGAAAATATCTGAAGAGTCGAGTAGAATTGATAACCATTCAGATCTCCGATCGCCGCCTTTAGCCCGAGGCCGTAAGCGAGGCTTGAATTACCTTCAAATGTGATTGTTTCAGGAGGGCCAACACCTTCATTCAACTGATAAGTCAGTTCGGCATCGGCAAACCCCAGCTTGATGAATAGATCAACCCAGGGTGCAAGCCCTACCGATCCGCTTAACAAGACGCGAGTGGATGCAAAACGCCCACCCGTAATCGTGACCCCAGGCTCTGGGAATGGCCCTACTTCACCAGGTTCTGTACTAGATCCACTATCAAATTCAATCTTTTGATTGGAAATCGGATCGTACTCCAATCCAAGGGTCATCTTTCCGAATGCTCCCTGGACTCCCGCCCCGTTATTTACCTTTGCCGCACGACTGACGGAATAGACACCTAAAACAGATATGATTATGATCAATACAATCATTTTTTTCATTTGATTCTCCTATAGAAATATTCTTATCTAAGAAACGGTTTAATGGTCTTATTTACTCCTATGTTAGTGTGATCCAAGGCAATTGGATATATATTTTAGTGCATCTCCACTTGGAGAGTTATTCCCTCCGAGGTATTTTTGATATTGATGAAGGATAATTGACTCGAAATTTATCGACTCTATTTCTACCAGCCTTCTTGGCTTTATAGAGGGCTTTATCGGCAGAATTAATAACCCAACTCGGGTCAGTTCCTTTTTGAGGAATAATCGTACAGAAACCAACACTTATTGTTATTACATCTGCGGCCTTAGAAAATTCATGCGGGACCCGTAATTCCTCAATGGCCTTTCGACAACTATTTGCCACAAGTTCTGCATCTTCTGTTTCAGTAAGCACAAGAGCAAACTCCTCACCCCCGTATCGAGCGAGCAGATCACCAGGACGATTTACCATGGTTTTGAGTTTTCCTGCAACCCTTTTCACGACTTCGTCCCCTTCAAGGTGACCGTAGTTATCGTTGTATAATTTAAAGTAATCGATATCCATTAAGATAAAGGATATCGATGATTTACTTCGGGCTGCTCGGCGCCATTCTATATCAAGATATTCATCCATATGCCTTCTATTAGCGACGCCCGTTAGACCATCAATACGAGAAAGCACTTTCAGCTTCTTGTTCGTCTCACTTAACGCCTTCGTTTTTTCTAGAACTATTTTCTGGATAGTGACCGAACGTTTTGAAATTATGTGGATATATAAAGCTATGAATAAAGTGAAGATGATACCAGAAACAAATATTGTCTGGGGTAGCATGTCCCTCCTGTCAGCAATATATCGTAATGTAGGCGATCCAATCAGACTCCATTTTCTCCCCCAGATTTCAGGAAGTTCTCTCCTGTATGTAATACTTTCATCGGCTGAAATGCCAGCACGTGATTGATACGTATAAAGAATGTCATTTCCGGAGGGTAAAGTCTCGTCAACAAGCTTCAGTTCAATTCCTAGTGGCACATCGCTTAAGGCGGAACTGGCAAAGATAGCTCCGATTTGATAGACACCCGAAACAAATCCTTTCAGGTGTTCCCTGCGCATATCCATTGTTGATGGAATTCCTTCATAAATAGGAACGAATGCCATAAATCCTTTTTTGTTGTCGTTCCTCTGAACAAGAGTAATACTGGCGGTCGCCTGAGGTGTTGCGGTATCTCTCGATATTTCGAGTGCCTTCACCCGGGGAGGGTTGGATGAAAGGTCAAAACCAAAGACCTCCTCATTTCCCACCAGTGGTTCAACAAAATACACAGGGAAATACTCTTCTCTTTCTTCTGCACTCACCATGTGTCCCTGTTCTTTTTGTTCCGTAAATCCAAATGTGGTGAATGTTTGCCGTTGTTTAGACTCATATACAGCCCTTTCCGAATGAAGGACACGCGGTATCCATTCAAGTGCCTGGATATCTTTATGACGACTCAGAATCTTTTTGGCCTCAAGGCTGAATTGTTTAAAATCAGGTATAGTGTCTCCGTTGAATAATATTGCCAACGAGTTTAAGGTTTCAAAATTGATTGCCACCTCACGATGTAATGAGGCTGCCCGCTCATTGACATCTTTACGGAATTCGCTAATTATTGCCTTCTCTTCCGATTTATAAAGAGACCAACCACTCATACCGGATAAGATGACACCAGCGATTACAATTAATATCTGTATAAGTTTTGAATTATTTTCAGTGTCCATAAGTGGAGTCCCATTCGGTATTTCTCAAAATGAAGAATGTCTGTCTCTCATCATGGTTGTCTTAACCTGAGATTATCAAAATGCTCTTTATTCTCCGCCAGTGAAAAGATATTGCATCTAAGTGCAAGCAAGTATCATGCCTTTAGTATGAAAAAGATGAGACGTGAAGTAACTCATTGAAATGTTATCAAAAAAAGATACGGGCCTTAAAGAGGAATGTGTGTTTAAGTGGGGGAAATCACGCTGGTTGAGGGCCCCCCCCCCACTCCGGCTGGGAGAAGGTAGGGGTAAGACCCCCGATTGGATATTAGGATAAACCGTCTAGTCGCCTGAAAGACAAGACCTGTAATCTTTCAGAGAAATAGGATCGCAGCGAGGTGAATGGGAGATAGTGTCGAGTTTAATGGGTGGTTTGAGCCGAATAATTCGGTTAATTATCGAGATTGATCTTAGAATATAGGCCGAATGGCCATCGTGGGGCTAGATTCATTATTTCTCCAATAGCTTCCTAGGGGGATTAAGGCGGATTCGCGGGTGGACAAGAACCCAATCCTCCTATATCCTTATAAATTTAGTGTGAATTATGAAGGAAAAGATCTTTCTAAATCTGGGGATCGATAAGATGAAATTATTTGAAAATGAAAAACCATTTGATCTTCTTCGTTGGTTTGCGTTCCTGAGCTTCATCTGTATTGCCCTTATTTCTTCCGTTTCGGCATTTTTTCTTTCCCAGTTTCTTACCAACACCATTCTTCAACTCGACGCGGTGGAAGTAAGGGATTTTGTCCAGAGCCACACCAGAGAGGGGGATGTCACTCTTTTCTTCGAAGAAGCAGACTCTGGAATTGCTGAGGATTATTTCGAAGAGCAGTTTATGCATATTGTATCAATGCCGGAAGTTGTTCGGGCGAATGTGTATGACAAACAAGGAAACGTCCTCTGGTCAGATGATGAACGGATGATCGGACATAACTTTATGCCGAATTTGGACCTGATTACTGCCCTCACGGGGACCCTGGCCAGTACAAGCGGGACATCCGGAAAGCCGACCAAGGGAGAGCATGTCTTTGATAAAGAGGTCCCATTTTTTGTTGAGGTATACGTACCTATTCGGAATAATGATGGCAGGATCGTTGGGGTGGTTGAGATATACAAAGAGCCTCTGGCGTTATTCAATACCCTTCAGCGGGGCAAAGCCCTGATCTGGGCAAGTGCTGCGCTGGGAGGGGTCTTCTTGTATATTTTTCTGTTTTGGATCGTACGGCGTGCCGATGAAACCATCCACAGTCAGCATGAAGAACTGCTTGAGTCCCAGACATCGGCATTGGTTGGTGAAATGACAGAGGCTATCGCACACGGCATCCGAAACCCACTTGCTTCTATTCGATCTTCTGCGGAGGTGGCATTGGAACAAGCCAGTGTCTTGTATCAGGACTCTGGGAGGTTAGGCCCCGATCGATCCATTAAAGAGGCAGTACTTGAAGAAGATGAAGACGACCCCTCCTCACTGTTTGCCACTACAGCGGGAGACATCATTACAGAGGCCGATCGCTTAAGCGGTTGGATCAGGGAACTTCTGACCTATGCACGGATTTCCAGGGGGGAATTTACTACAATCCAAATCAACAATATGATTCGATCCGTACTCGACTCATCTGGAGCAAGGATGGAAAATCTTGGGATTAAAGTCATCCTTGACTTGGAGGAATCCGCTTTGGAGATCAAAGGTGACGAACTTTCTCTGCACCAAATGTTTGTCAGTTTAACCTCGAATTCAGTTGAGGCAATGCCGGATGGGGGCAAAATAACCATGAGAACACGCTTTGACACAATTAATAGGTGGGTTAAATTAGAAATAATAGATACGGGAAAGGGCATCCCGAAGGATAAGCTAAAAGATGTGTTTACCCCATTTTTCACGACTAAATCGAAGGGGATTGGGGTAGGGCTTTCCTTGGCCAAGCGGATTATAGCTCGTCATCATGGAACCATCCGATTGGAAAGCCGGGAAGGTGTTGGGACAACGCTTTCACTTCAAATTCCAATCTCAGAATAGAGGTAGCTTATGACGCAGGGTGTTTTAATCATTGAAGACGAGGTGACGCTCGCTAAGAATATTAAACGATATCTGAAGCTAAATGGATATGACGTCCAGATTGCAGAGAATGGCAAAGAAGGGCTTCATCAGGTTGAGACATTTAAACCAGATATGATTTTGCTGGATCTCAAGCTTCCTGACTGCAATGGACTTGAAATCCTTCCCAAGATAAAGAATATCGATCCTCAAATCCATACGATCATCATGACTGGACATGGAAATGTCCATGCAGCGGTTGATGCGATGAAGATGGGGGCATACGATTTTCTGGAGAAACCTCTTATCCTGGCTGAGGTGAAGGTAATACTCGATAAAGCCGTGGGACTATCGCGAATCGAGGGGACCCTTTCATACTATCAGAAGAAATATGCCGGCGGAAACGACCTTTCGGCCCTGATCGGTGAATCTCAGCCGATGCTTTCGTTGAAAGAACAGATAAGAAAACTGAATGCATCAGAACATGCTTTAACGGAAGGCCCACCCCCGTCGGTTCTCATCACCGGAGAGACAGGAACCGGTAAAGAACTTATCGCTCGAGCCCTTCACTTTAATGGGCCCCGCAAGGAGGAGCCTTTCGTGGAAATCAATTGTTCATCTATCCCGAATCACCTTCTGGAGTCGGAGTTTTTTGGTTATGAACGAGGCGCATTTACAGACGCAAAGACAAAGAAGCAGGGTCTCTTTGAGGTGGCGGATAAGGGAACCCTCTTTCTTGATGAAATCGGTGAGATCGACATCTCACTTCAGCCCAAGTTACTAAAATGTTTGGAAGAAAAGGTGATTCGGAGGTTGGGGGGTATCCGTGACAAAAAGGTTGATATCCGGGTTATCACGGCGACCAATCAATCCTTGGAGGAACTGATTAACATCGGGAAGTTTCGATCCGATCTATATTTCCGTCTCAACATTATCCATTTGAAGGCACCTCCATTACGAACAAGAGAAAAAGATATCTTGCTCCTAGCTGAGCATTTTCTAAAAAAACAGTGTAAGCGCTACAGAAAGCCAGAGATACGTTTAAGCCTCAAGGCCAAAGAGCTGCTCTTAAGACACCCATGGCCTGGAAACGTACGGGAACTTCACAATTTTATTGAGCAGACGGTTTTTTGTTCCCAGCAGGAGACCATCAGAGAGGATCAGATCCAATTTAACCCTGTTTTCGGAAATGCCAGACAAGAAGGGGGCAGCGAAGGGAATAATGAGATATCTGGCGATCAATTCATCTTGCCGTCACAAGGCATTATTATGGAAAATGTTGAACGGGACTTTATCGTTCAATCCCTGGAACGGTCCGCATGGAATGTGACGAAGGCGGCAAAAGCCCTTGGCTTTTCGCGTGATACCCTCCGCTATCGCATGGAAAAATTCGACCTCGTACCTCCTACGGAGGAATGATCCCGCTGTGATGGATCGTACTGCGCGGCATTATCTTTCGGTCAGATTTTCGCTTCTTCTCCAAAACAGACTAAACTTCCAGATGAGGAACGAAGGGAAACATTTCTTCCGTTGACTTCTCCTTTACTAACGGGGTGTTGGGCCTAAAATCCGATGTAGAATATTGGGCGGGTAATGGTCAATCTGGATGATTGGGCGAAATCCCCTAAAAGAATTGTGATTTCGCCCGTTCCTTCTTCAAAATTTATCCATAAAAATGTTTCCTAGATAAATAAGTAATACATTTCAATAAGATATGAATGGTTACCCGATTTTAATTTACTGCTGAAACTCTGGCATAGGAATTGCTTTCTCCCATGTTAAACATTTTAAATATAAGAGTGACGTGGAGGGAACGCAATGAAAGAGCTACTTTTAATTCTGTTCTTAGGTCAGACCATTACCCTGCTAGGTTTATTTTTTTCCAGAGTCGTGAGGAAGAGGAAGTTGGTTTCTAGACGGCGTCCGGTTCGCTGGATCCTACGCACGATCTTGTTTACCACGGTTTTCTGCCTGTTTGGTACGCTTTCGGTCCGGGCCCAGCCGGCTCCTGAAGTGGTGGTGAGTACGCTTCGGTTGTCCCGATGACCTCTGGCCTTGTTTTTCAGGCGACTTGTCGGTTTATACCAAGATCCAACCGCTGATCTTGATGTAAGTGGCTTCGTTGACTTTCCAGGAGGCTGTCCCTTATAATCCACCCTGCAGGTTAAAATCCCCTGCGGGGCTAATCATTCATAAAGGGGTCCTTCCCAATATAGGAAAATCATGGCTGATCATCAAAATCTCCAACATTCGAAAAAAGGTGGACTGACCATCACGTTGGTTGAAAAGGGCAGTATCGCAGAAGACACCGGGATTGAGGCCGGCGACCGCCTGATCACCCTCAATGGCCGGGAGATGAAGGATATCCTCGATTACCGTTTCTGGGTCGATGAGGAAAAACTCCGGTTAGAATTGATCAAGCCCAACGGCGAAGTCTGGGAAGTGGATGTCGAAAAAGGCCATGACGAGGACATGGGGATCGGCTTTGAGGAGATGAAGATTCGCCAATGTCCGAATAAATGTGCCTTCTGCTTTGTCGACCAGATGCCAGAAGGACAACGCAAGGGCCTCTACATCCGGGACGAAGATTATCGCTTTTCTTTCCTTTTTGGAAACTATATTACCCTGACCAACCTCACCCGCAAAGACAAAGCCAGAATCTTTGAGCAAAAGATGAGCCCGCTCTACATCTCGGTGCATACCACCGACCTGGAACTGCGCCGGGAACTCTTAAAGAACCGGCATGCGCGTGACATCCTTACTGAGATTAAAGAGATGACCGATCACGGCATTGTACTCCACACGCAGATCGTCCTCTGTCCCGGGGTCAACGACGGGGCCGCCCTCACAAAGAGCATAGAAGACCTTGCCCGGTTTTACCCCGCAGTCGCCTCGCTGGCGATTGTCCCGGTCGGGCTTACACGGCACCGCGAAGGGCTTCCTGAGATTGAAGAAGTCACGGTGGACTACGCAAAGCGCTTCCTCGAAAACTTGCCTGCCTGGCAGGAACGCTTTCAAAGAGAAATCGGAACACCCTTTGTCTTCGCGGCAGATGAATGGTTTGTAAAAGGTCGTATCCCTTTCCCTCCCCTGGAGCGCTATCTGGATCTTCCGCAGCTTGAAAATGGGGTTGGGATGGTTCCACTTTTCATGAAAGAATTTCAATCGCTTGCTTCTGACCTCCCACAGACATTTTCCGGGCCATCCCGGATCTCCCTTGCCACCGGGACCTCTTTCTCTTCCTATCTGGAAGACTGCGTCAACAACCTTGATCTCAAGGGTCTCAGCCTGGAGGTGATCCCTGTGACAAACCACTTTTTTGGGGATTCTGTGACGGTAACGGGTTTGCTCACCGGGGGCGATATCATCCAAGCGGTAAAGAACCGCAGGATGAACACACTCCTGGGACCGGACGACGAAATCCTCCTCATCCCTTCAGTCGCTCTGAACGATGAAGGAGACTCTTTCCTGGATGGGACGACACCCCAGGACCTTGCACGGGAAATCAATACACTGGTACATGTGCTGCCTTCAGATGCCGGAGGACTCATTAATTTTCTTCAGAATATCCCTGAACTGCTTCACCAATAAATTTTTGTTCCTTTAAATTATTCCTTTAGGAATCTCTGATTAAGTCTGGGTTGAATTTTTCAGGAGATAAAATTTCCTGATTCAAGGCGTAAATTGCAGGGAATAGCCCGCTATTTCCCAAATTTGCAACGCAGAAGCGGGGACTTTTTGCCCTAAAAAAACAGGTCATGACTTGATCAGAGGTTCCTTAATACAATGAACGAACCAGAAACCAGGATTCAGGAAAAAAGTTCCAAACCCGAGCCTGGCCAGACCCGGGTTTTCGGGATCTTTGGATATCCAATCGCGCATACCCTTTCCCCGCCGATGCAGAATGCCGCCTTCAAGGCCTACGATCTAAATTCGGTTTACATTCCTTTTGAAATAGACCCCGCTTTTTTGAAGAACGCCGTAACGTCGATACTTCCGCTGGGAATCAAAGGGGTCAACATTACCATTCCTCACAAAGAAACCATCATCCCTTTTCTCGATTCACTTGATGAAGAAGCCAGGAAGATCGGTGCCGTCAATACCATCGAGGTTTCCTCCGGGCGGCTGATCGGCCATAACACAGATGGAAAGGGCTACCTTGCATCTGTGGCAGCCCTGGATATTGATCTCAGGGGGCAAAGGGTTCTCATGATCGGTGCGGGAGGAGCGGCAAAAGGGGTTGCGGTCGCAGTCCTGTCTTCGGGGATATCGGAGTTAATACTCATGGTCAGGCGTCTCGATCGCGGAAAGGCCCTTGTCAAACAGCTCTCCGCCCTCTTTCCCGATGTACCGATTTTGGTCGTTGAGATGAATTCCGAACGACGTACCTTTCAAAAAAAAGATCGCGCAACGCTCCTGATCAACTGCACACCACTCGGAATGAAGGAGGAAGACCCGACCCCCTTTCCTCTCCCCTGGATCGAAGCGCATTGGATCGTTTCAGACCTGGTCTACCGTCCCACAGAGACTCCCTTGCTCTCCGCTGCAAAAAAGGTCGGCGCGCTTACAGTGCCTGGTATCGGAATGCTGCTCCACCAGGGCGCCCTGGCCTTTGAAATATGGACCCGGGAAAAAGCCCCTCTCAGCATCATGAAGGATGCCCTGGAAGAGGCGCTCTCTCCTCCTGATACACAATAGCCTGCACCGCTCTGGAAGGACGGAAACTGCGCTCACACCGCATGTTCTACTGCGTAATCCCGGAATTCTGGAACGGGGATTCTGTTGACAGAGTCCAGATCATCGGATAAGATGTTGACATCATTAAGGATGGTCTCGTAAAAAGTCGAACGATGCCCGTATTCGTAATTCCGGCGGAGGTCGGAATCCAGTCTTTTCAAATAGTTATAAATTCTCTGGACTCCGATTTTCACCGGAGTGACGACTTTTTACGGGTGCATCGTTAAGGAAGCTCTGATTAAGCCAGATACCCTCGAGAAACAATCGATATATCCCTGAAACAGAGATGCACACACAAGCATTAACCTAAAAAAGGATTGACACTGTTGATTGCAGAAAAACTGGGGAGAGTGGTTCTTGACGCGAATCTTGTTACGGAAGATCAGCTTCAAAAGGCCTTGCTTACCCAAAAGAGAGATGGAGGCAGGCTTGGGGAAATTCTGATCCGTCTGGGATTTGTTGATGAATCCCACCTTCTCCAATGCCTGAGTCAGCAACACGGCGTCACTCTGATCGATCTCAACAAGACAAAAATTGACCCTGCAGTCACAAGACTCGTTCCTGCCGAGATCGCCAAGAAACATCTCGTTATCCCAGTAAAACGCCTCGGGTCATCCTTGAGCCTGGCCATGGTCGATCCAAGTGATGTCTATGCGATTGACAATGTTAAGTTTGCAACCGGCTATAACGTCGAACCTTATATTGCATCAGAAGCAACCGTGATCGCCGCGATTAATAAATTTTATGGCGGCGGGATAAAACAGAATAGCCCCTCCGTCATCGAGGCAAAAGACTACACCTTATCAGATCCAGATATGACTCTGAAGAAGGACCTGTTTACAGAAGATGCCCCAATGGTCTCTGTGGATGACTTTGATACGGTCGTCGGAGATGCCCTGGACGATATTGACGTCGTCGAAGAACAGCAGGATGATTTTTTCGGTAAAGACGTTGAAGCCCCGATTGTCAAACTCGTCAACGGAATTCTGGTCAATGCCATCAAGGTTGGAGCAAGTGACATCCATGTCGAGCCTTTTGAAACCGTCTTTCGCATTCGATTTAGAATTGACGGGGTCATGAAGACCGTGATGAATCTCCCCACCCGGATTAAAAATCCGGTCGTCGCCAGGCTGAAGATCATGTCAAAGTTGGACATTGCCGAACGACGTCTTCCACAGGATGGTCGAATCAAGCTGAAACTCGGAAGGAAGAGAGAAGTCGATTTCCGTGTCTCCACACTCCCCTGTCTTTTTGGCGAGAAGGTCGTCATGCGTATCTTAGACAAAGGGAATCTAAACCTCGATATGACCAAACTCGGCTTTGAAGAAAAAGCCCTGAGCTATTTTAAGAAAGCGATCGATTCCCCCTATGGCATGGTCCTGGTCACCGGACCGACCGGGAGTGGAAAAACAACCACCCTCTACTCGGCCTTGAGTACAATCAATACACAAGAAATTAATATCATGACGGCGGAAGATCCGGTAGAATACAATCTCCTCGGGATCAATCAGGTTCAAATGAAAGATGCGATCGGTCTTAATTTTGCGGCGGCACTTCGCTCCTTTCTCAGGCAGGATCCGGACGTGGTCATGGTCGGTGAAATTCGTGATTTCGAAACAGCGGAAATCGGGGTCAAGGCCGCTTTGACCGGGCATTTGGTCCTTTCCACACTTCATACGAATGATGCGCCCAGTACAATCAACCGACTCTTGAATATGGGGGTCGAACCTTTTCTCGTCGCTTCTTCAGTCATCTTAATCGTTGCACAAAGACTGACCAGAAGAATCTGCACCAAATGTAAAGAGGTCCTCCCGGTTCAGGATGAAGTACTCCTCCGGGCAGGATTCAAAGAAGCAGAAATCAAAAATCTGACGCTTTATAAAGGAAAGGGTTGCGACTTCTGCAGCAATACAGGCTACAAAGGCCGGGTCGCCCTATATGAGGTCATGCCGGTCGGAGAGGTCATCCGTGATCAGATATTGCAGGGAGCCTCTGCGGATGACATCAAGAAAAAGGCCATGGCAAGTGGGATGAGAACACTACGGATGAGTGGGCTCGAAAAGGTGAAAGAAGGGATGACCACCCTTGAAGAAATCCTGAACAACACCTTCCCCGATTCCTGACACGACAAGAAATGAGAAACCCCCTAAAAGGGAAAATATCGCAGTTGCTCCACCTGTTCAACAATTCAGGAGGGAAAGTTTATGGCCAACCTGCAGAAGTTGCTTCAAATCATGGTCGAAAAAGGAGGTTCGGATCTTCACCTGACGACAGGAGTCCCTCCCAAGGTCAGGATCAACGGAGAACTTGATTCCCTTAATTTTCCTGCCCTCACTGCAGCCGAGACCAAACAGCTTATTTATAGTGTCCTGACCGAAGCCCAGAAGCATCGTTTTGAAGAAGAGAACGAGCTTGATTTCTCATTCGGCTTGAAGGGCCTGAGTCGCTTCAGGGGAAATATCTTCGTTCAAAGAGGAGTCGTTGCCGGTGCGATTCGAACGATCCCCTTTGAGATCAGGACCTTTAAGGACTTGGGACTCCCCGCGGTGGTCGACGAACTCGTCAAGAAGCCGAGAGGTCTGATCCTGGTCACGGGTCCGACAGGAAGCGGAAAATCGACCACATTGGCATCGATGATCGATCACATCAATACCGACCGCCATGAGCATATCATTACGATTGAAGATCCGATTGAATTTCTTCATCCCCACAAAAACTGCATTGTCAACCAACGAGAGGTCTCCTCTGACACAAAATCATTTCAAAATGCCTTAAAATATATCTTAAGACAAGATCCGGATGTTGTCCTGATCGGTGAGATGCGGGATCTGGAAACCATTGAGGCGGCGTTAAGAATCTCAGAGACAGGGCATCTAACTTTTGCAACGCTCCATACCAACTCTGCGCTTCAGTCGATCAACCGGATTATTGATGTTTTTCCGCCGCACCAACAATCACAAGTCCGCGCACAACTTTCATTCGTTTTAGAAGGGGTTCTTTCTCAACAGCTCATCCCAAAGATAAATGGTCATGGGAGGGCCATGTCCATAGAGGTCATGATCCCTACCCCTGCCATTCGCAACCTCATTCGAGAAGATAAGGTTCATCAAATCTACTCCTCGATGCAGACAGGCCAGGGGAAACATGGAATGCAAACCATGAACCAATCCCTCTATGATCTCTGCTCCAAACGCCACATCTCTCATGAGGATGCGATTGGCCGGTCCAGCCAACCGGACGAACTGGTCACGATGCTGAATCGCGGAGGGAGTCCCATGCCCGGCATACGCGAACCGGGGAGAATGGTACGGCGGTAAAGAGATCCGGACAGGAAATAGAGGCAGAACCAAATAAGGAGTAATCTATGGCAACATTTACATGGTCGGGAAGGACCAGGCAGGGAACGGTTCAAAAAGGCGAACTGACCGCAAAAAACAAGGACGAAGTCATCAGCGTTCTCAGAAAACAGAATGTTCTCGTCACCTCGGTTCGGAAAAAACCAACAGAAATTACAATCCCTGGCTTTGAGAAGAAGGTAACCGATAAGGACATCGTCATCTTTACCCGACAATTCGCGACCATGATCGATGCCGGGCTCCCCCTGGTCCAATGTCTTGAAATCCTCTCTGATCAAACGGAGAACCCCGTCTTGGCAAAAACAATCAAAGAAGTCCGTCTTGATGTTGAAGGAGGAGCGACCTATGCCGATTCTCTCGCAAGGCATCCTAAGGTCTTTAATCAGCTTTATGTCAGTATGGTGGCTGCCGGTGAGGCGGGAGGGATTCTCGATACCATTCTTAACCGTCTGGCAAAGCATATCGAGAAGGCCATGAAGCTCAAAAAGCAAATCAAATCCGCAATGGTTTATCCCATCACCATTCTCGGAGTGGCGCTCACCGTCGTCGTCATTCTTCTGGTCTTCGTCATTCCGGTCTTTGCAAAAATGTTTACAGATTTCGGAGGTTCTCTGCCAAGACTCACCCAGATGGTCATTGATTTAAGCTATTTTCTGCAGCGGAATTTTTTATACATCGCGGGAGGACTCTTTCTTTTTTCACGTGGTCTTAAGAAGTACTATCGCACAGACGGAGGACATAAGGCCCTAGACAATCTCGCCTTGAAGATCCCCGTGGTTGGTGAACTGATTCGAAAAGCAAGTGTGGCCAATTTTACACGAACCCTGGGCACATTGATTGCAAGCGGGGTTCCCATCCTGGAAGGACTCGGCATTGTGGCAAAAACATCAGGGAACAAGGTCATTGAACACGCATTGCTCGATGCACGCCAAAGCATTAGTGAAGGAAAAACAATTTCAGACCCACTTGAGAAAAGCAAGGTCTTTCCCCCCATGGTCGTCCAGATGATCGCCGTGGGAGAAACGACAGGGGCACTCGACGGCATGCTGAGTAAGATTGCTGATTTTTATGATGATGAAGTCGACGCCGCGGTCACCGCCCTGACCTCCATGCTCGAACCCATGATGATGGTATTTTTGGGGATCACGATTGGAACCATTGTTATTGCCATGTATCTACCTATTTTCGAGATGGCCGCCATCGTCGGATAGGCAGTGAAAAACATACTTAGGGATATGATCTATGGATAAGGAAGGGGCCAGCCTGGCCGGCAAGATCCGGTGGCTCATCGTATTCCGGGTGGTACTGGTCACTGCCCTGCTCGGGCTGCCGCTCCTGCTCAACCTGGAAGCGCTCCAGAAGGGATGGTCCATCCGCACCTTCTATTTTCTGATCGGGTCGACCTATTTTTTAACCATTCTCTACATCTTAGCACTGTACAGAAAAAAGGCTCTTCTGTCTCTCGCCTTTGTCCAGCTTACAATCGACCTCCTCTTTGAAACATCTCTCATCGCAGTCACCGGAGGGATCCAGAGTCCCTTTGTCTTTCTATACATCATCACGATTGTTTCGAGCAGCATCTTCTTCCGTCAAAATGGGGGTGTTCTGGTGGCCTCGGGTGCCACATTTCTCTTCGGAACCTTGATCAATCTCCAATACTTCCAGGTTCCACCCTTCCAATCTTCAGGCGGGTTAACGGGAAGGGATCTCTATTACATCCTTTCTCTCTACATGATCACCTTTTTTACGGTCGGAATCCTGAGCAGCCGACTTTCTAAAAAACTACATGACAAGGAAGTCGGATTCCTGGACCTGCAGGTCTTCCAGGAAGTCATCGTCCAGAGCATGCCCAGCGGCCTGATTACAACCGATATGATCGGAAGGATTACTTCATTCAACCGATCGGCAACAGAAATAACCGGATTTGAATCTGAAGATATCCTCGGCAAGATCTGGTGGGAACGATTTTCGTGGGATGACATTCAGGACCATTACCACGATTTTGAAACCTCCGGGACGACGCAACGATTTGAGGGAGAGATCCTCAATAAGAAGGGAGAACGCACCTTGCTGGGTGTGACCATCTCCGCACTACGCAATGAACAGGGCAAACAAATCGGGATTATTGGAACCTTTCAAGATTTAACTCAAATCAGAAACCTGGAAGAAGCCATCCAAGAGAAAGAACGTCTGGCGACGATTGGGGAAATGGCTGCGGGGATGGCACACGAAATACGAAATCCCCTCGCATCCTTGAGCGGATCGATTCAAGTGCTTAATAAGGAACTTCGGCTGGATGATGAAGAAAAAACACTCCTCAGGATCGCCGTCAAAGAAACTGAACGGCTGAATACCATCATTACGCAGTTCCTCCTTTACGCAAAGCCCTCGCCTCCACAACGTCAACGGGTCAATCTTCATGCTCTCTTGTCAGAAACAACTAAGCTGATCAAGAACAATCCCGAATATAATGATCGGATTAACGTCACACTGCAAAAAAGTACAACCCCGCTCATGATATTGATTGATCCTGACCAGATAAAACAGGTTTTCTGGAACCTCGCGATTAATGCCTTCCAGGCGATGCCGCGCGGAGGGACGCTGTCCGTTTCGGCCCGACGATTTTCTTCAAAAAAAGAGAACTCGTTTTATCCTCCAAGAGGGACCGACAGCGGAAGTGCAGTCGACCTGGATCAGGTAGAAATTATTTTTAAGGATACCGGAGAAGGCATTCAAAAAGAAAATTTCAATAAAATCTTTTATCCCTTTTTCACAACAAAAAACTCAGGTTCAGGTTTAGGACTTTCAATTGTCCAGCGAGTCATCGAGGAGCATTTCGGAAAGATTGAGGTAAGAAGTCAACCCGGAGGAACCTCTTTTCACATATTATTACCATTGGATGAACTTGCCTCGAAGCCGGTATCAGAAACAGCACATACTATTTCAGGAGAGGTCCAGGCCAACAACGATGAACCCCTTCGCATTGAAGAACCGATCCGCAGCGGTCAGGATGCTTCGACCTGAAATGAAGAGGACCTCGTAACTCTTATGAACAGACTATGCGTATTCAAACCAGAACAACCGGAGATGCGGTGTTCACTCGCCACAACTTGAGGTTACAATAGTATATGGGAAAAATTCTGGTCGTCGATAATGAAAGCAGTATGCGGGAGTTTCTCGCTATTGTCCTGAGCAAGGAAGGATATTCCGTTGCCACGGCAGAAGACGGGAAGCAAGCCCTGAAAGACCTGGAGAAGGATTCCTTTGACCTGGTTCTCACAGATATCAGAATGCCAAAGATGGGTGGTCTGGAACTCCTCAAGGCCTTGAAGGTCATCTCTCCTGAAACCATCACCGTCATGATGACGGCCTATGCCTCAACCGGAACGGCGATTGAAGCCATGAAGGAGGGCGCTTACGACTACTTAACAAAACCCTTCCAGGTTGACGAAGTCAAGCTAATCATCAAAAACGCATTGGAGCGAAAAAGACTCCAGAAAGAAAATATCCAACTTCGGCGTGAATTGAAAGGACAATCGAGCTTTACAAAGATCATTGGAAGAAGTGAAAAAATGAAGAAGGTCCTTGATCTGGTTATGAAAGTCGCTGACAGTAAAAGTAATGTCCTGATCTATGGCGAATCCGGAACGGGAAAGGAATTGATTGCACGGGCCATCCATTACAATAGCGGGAGGCAGCATGCTCCCCTGGTGACTGTCAATTGCGGTGCACTCCCTGAAGCACTTCTGGAAAGCGAACTGTTCGGCCATATGAAGGGGTCTTTTACCGGGGCCATCAGCAATAAGGAAGGGCTCTTTGAGATCGCCCATGGAGGGAGTATCTTTCTTGATGAGATTGGAGAAACCTCCTTATCTATCCAGGTAAAACTATTACGTGTGATTCAGGAAAAGGAGTTTCGACGCGTTGGAGGAAGCAAGGACATCAAAGTTGACGTTCGAATTATTGCCGCAACAAATAAAAAGCTCGAAAAGCTGGTCGAAGAGGGCCGGTTTCGTGAAGATCTTTATTATCGTCTTGATGTGATCCCCATCATTCTTCCACCCTTGCGCGAGAGACCCGAAGATATCCCGCCTCTTGTCGATTTTTTCATTCAGAAATTCAATCGGAGCATGGAAAAGGAGATTGAGAGGATAGACGAAGAAGCGATACGCCTCTTGGTCAACCAGGAATGGAAAGGAAACGTCCGGGAGCTTGAAAACGCCATTGAACGAATCATAGCACTGTCATCCAGTAAGGTCTTAACAACGGAAGACTTCAGTGGCTGTTTCCTGAAACCCTCTCAATCGATTCCGATCCCAGCATCAATCCCCCAGGAAGGTCTTGACCTGGAAGGCCTGATCGACAAGCTTGAGAAGGAACTTCTCCTAAAAGCGCTAAACGAAACGCACTGGGTAAAAAAAAAAGCGGCAAAACTTCTCCAAATTAATTTCCGTTCCTTTCGCTATCGACTACAAAAGCACGGCATCAAACGGAATAAAGATGGGACTGAAATAGTCGACCCGGAAGATTCGGAAGGTCCGACTACAGAGGAAGAATTCACGTCATATCCAGGCTTTGATTAATCCGCATTGATGATACCCCTTAAAAAGTATGTGAAAATTCGAGTAGCACAGAACTGCCGCCCAATACAGAAAGAAGAAAAAGAATGGGCGCGCTGAATCGTTACAGAAGTATCACCATTAAGGCACCTGCCAAGATAAATCTTTATCTCAAGGTAAGAAATAAACGAAAGGATGGCTACCATAATCTTTGTTCCCTGATGCAGATGGTCGGGCTCTATGACCATCTCACCTTTCAGGAAGCACCCACCGGGATTCGTTTGTATATTGAAAATTCCCCTCTTTCATCCGGCCAGGATAATCTCGTCGTACAAGCAGCCGAAACCCTTCAGAAAGAATTACAAAGAAGCCAAAAGGGAAGAAGAAAAGGGGTAAAGATCACCTTAATTAAAAACATCCCGGTTTCTGCAGGAATGGGAGGGGGAAGCAGTGATGCAGCAGCAACTCTGCTTGGTCTCAACCGCCTCTGGTCACTTCATTGGTCCCGGAAAAAGCTGGCAAAGATTGGAGAAGGCTTGGGGAGTGATCTCCCCTTCTTCTTTCATGGTCCGACGGCCTGGGTCACCGAAAGAGGAGAAGAAGTCGAAAAGGTGAATGCCGTCTTTAATGGGTGGGCGGTTCTGGTCAATCCTGGTATGTCGGTCTCAACCGCCGAAGTTTTTGAGGACTTTTCAAAGACATTCGTGTTGACAAACAAGAAATCAAATATTAGTATTAAGAAACTAAACATCCAAAAACCAGCAATAGAGGAAGTATTTCTTAGGCCTTACAACGACTTAGAAAAAATAACCCTACAGAAACTGCCGGTATTGCTTGCCATTAAAAAGAGACTGAAGACCCTTGGCGGAACAGGGGTTCTGATGTCCGGAAGTGGCCCAACCCTCTTTGGCCTCTTTCCAGAATATGCAGCGGCGAAGAAAGCTGCCGGCGTCATGAAAGAACAGTCCTCATTGCAGGTTTGGGTGACAAAGGTGTTAAAACGCGTGCCCTTTTAAGGCGGGTGCTTTCTCTGACTCTTTTTGGGGCGTCGACAAGTGGCAAGTCACGAGATTTTGGATCTCGCATTCCCAGGTTCGAACCCTGGCGCCCCAGCCACTTATTCGATCTTTTCTTCGCAGTGAGATCAACCTATTGAATAGTCAACATTATTACGGGTTGCTTTAGCGAGAAGTCCCATCAGGCCTCTCCCTCCGCCATCCCGGCGTTTACCTCTCGCTTCTCGGCTTCGATCTGGTTCCTGCCGTTAAGCTTCGCCCGGGTTAAGCCTCGGGCCGCCTCGGAAATGACCTCTTCCCATGAATTTTTCCCGGCCATTCCGAACTCCTCAGAGGCAGTGCCACCGCTGAGGGTAAGAATCTTGAGGGGGCTTTCACAATTGGGTATTGCCAGGTCGGCAAGGCTTCCAATGATACGCCGTGCCAGAACATCGGCCTGCTCACACGCCGTCTCCGGAAGAAGAAGCAGGAAGGTTGCATCCTCATACCGATAGAGACGATCCGCCTGACGAATCAGGCCCTTGAGATAGCATGCCACCTCTCTGAGGGCATTATCTCCCTCCGACTTCCCGTAGCTGTCATTGTATTCCTTAAAATAATCTATATCAAAGAGAACGACCGAGTAAGATCGATTATAGCGCAAGACGGTCTCATGGGTATGCTGTAAGTCAACCTCCATGGCACGGCGATTTCCGATCCCAAGGGAGACATCTTCCAGCGCAAGTTCCTTGAGCTCGTAATTGGCCTTTTGTAATTCCTCTGTTCGTGTGATCACCGCACGCTCTATGATCTCACGCTGTGATTCAATCACCCGGAAATGAGCCCGGACCAGATCAGTCTCCGTCACAAGACCCACAACTTCGCCTCCCGTGTTCACCACGGGGAAGTGGCGAATGATTCTGCTGCGGGCGATGGCAAGCGCCTTAAAAAGAGTGGCACTCAGATTGAGTACCACAGGAGGCGAGGACATTATTTCGGAAGCGCAAAGGATCTCAGAATCCGGTTGATCGATTCGGTCAGCCAAGACGGGGAACAAATCCCGTTCCGTGATGACCCCGACCGGCATATTCTTTTCCGCCACGATCAGACAGGGACAATCCTCCTGACGCATCAAGCGAATCACCTCGTTCAGTGTTACCTCAGAACTGACGCAGGTGACCTTCTTTGACATCAGCTCGGCAATTCGAATTTCCTACATTCCACCTCCCTCTCACAACCAATGCCATATAGTGTACATGAAGAATCAAAATTGTGCGACTTTGAGAAAAATATGTGTACCCTTTTTAAGGAAAATTTAAAACACACTATGACAGCATAGCGGGAAGGGGTTTTTGAAGAACCCGGCCCTGATAGGACGAGGAATGCACTCGCGATACGGGTTCAAGATATGAGTGGCTCAACAAAAGAGGAAAGAAAGTTCATGGTCCGGGTTTCAGCCCAGTACATTGCCTTCCAAGGCCATTTCCCCTGCACAAACCCGACATGTCCTCCCGCAGGGGAAATATCTGCCTCCAGCCATTTTGATTGAATAATGATCTCTGTCGGGAGGAAGGGACCCGGCAGGAAGGGATCGTCTTCCGCATGGATAATCAAGGTCTGGAGCCGGATACTGGAGAGAAACTTTTTTGAGCTGTTCCGGCTCCAGTAATCAAGCCCACTTTTGAAGTGGTGAATGGGCGCTGTCACCTTGTCATCAAATTCAGCGAATGATGTGATCCTCTTGACCACATCAGGATCAACCAGACCCCGATACCGCCTTTCTTTGAGCAGGGCTTTTTGTTTGAGCGTTTTTAAAAAGATCCTCCCATAGATCTGGCTGACGCCCTGATCGACCCGATGGGCTGCAAGTTCCAGATCAAACGGGACTGAAATCGCCACGGCCGCCCGAACCCTTGGATTGCAGGTCTCCCCGTTTTCTCCCAGCCATTTTAAGAGAACATTCCCCCCTAATGAAAATCCAACAATAAAGAGAGGACTTTCCGGCCGGAGTTGATGCAAGCGTCCAACGACCCAATCCAGATCACTTGTCTCCCCGGAGTGATAGAAACGTTCCTGGCGATTGATCTCCCCGGAACAAGACCTAAAATTAAGCGCCACGCCCCGCCAACCCATCCGATAGACATGTCGAAGCATTCCCAGGATGTACTCCGCCCTGGAAGAACCCTCCAGACCATGGAGCAAGAGAATGGTCGGAGACTGATACAGATCACGGTTTGAAGAAGATGGATCAAAGAAGTCCAGATCAAGAAAATCATCATCCGGCGTCTCCCACCGCTCCCGCCTCACCGGGAGCTTTAAGGTCTCACTAAACAGCCTTCACCAAACCGTCTGAAGATGGCGGCCGCGACACCACCATGCCGGCACAAATTCACAGGGTTCGGGACGATCTTTCAATAACTTCTCTCCGGATTGAGGGTCGGGGGCATGGAAGGGAATTACTTATTTTGTTGATTATGTGGACTTCTCAGCTACGGAAAGTTCGAGATCTCACGAGATGTTACCACTGCTGCCTTCGACAATGTCTTTTCCGTTTTAGAACCGACAGAGCTTCCGCATCCCTGGCACAGATAATCGAAAAGCTCTCCATCCGGGAGGATGAGGAGGAGCTTTTCCCGGACCGGCATCGCCCGGCCACATTTATTGCAGTAGAGGAGCGATGCGCTAAGCTGGTCGTAGCTCTTCTCCATGATGCAGCCTCATCTTATTCGTCATTCGCTGTTACCCAGCGCTTTGTGTAAAGGAACCTCTGAATAAGTCATGAATTATTTTTTCAGGGCACTTATGTCCCGCTTCTACTTTACAAATCTTGAAAATAGCGGGCTATGGCTTCGCGAGAACCATCCTCTGCGATTTTCGCCTTCAATCGAAATATTTTATCCCCTAAAAAAATCAACCCAGACTTAATCAGGGGCTCCTAAAATGATCATACCCATGCGGCTCAATTCGCTGCAACTTCCCCTCACTCCTGACAAACAGCCCCCGCCTCGTAATGGTACCGATTCTTGTTGCACGAATCAATCTATCCTGGAGGAGACTCTCCAATTTCCTGATTTTTTTTGGGGGAACGGAAAAGAGCAACTCGTAGTCTTCACCTCCACGGAGGGCATATTCTAAAGGATTCCTCCCCGCCTGGTGAGCAAACCGCCTGAGCGAAGGGGTGATCGGGATCGCCTTCAGATCGAGTTCTGCCCCCACACCACTCTCTTCTGCCAGATGATTCAGGTCAGACACAAGACCGTCGGAGAGATCGATCATGGCCGAAGGAATCGCCTTTCTGGCCAAAAGGCTCCCCTCACGCCAGCGTGCCTGCGGGGTCTGGTACCGACGCACCAATCGTGGGAACAATTTCGGTGAGATTTCCTTCTTGAGCATTTCCAGACCGGCCGAAGCTTCTCCGAGAGTCCCTGTGACATAGAGGGCATCTCCCGCCTTCGCCCCACTCCGCTTCACAACTTCTTTCCGGGGAACGTCGCCAACCATCGTCAGCGAGATGAAGAAAGGGCCTTTCGAGAAAGCGGTATTCCCCCCGATGAGTTCTGTCTCCGTTTCTCTCGCCCCCTTTCGAATCCCCCCATAGAGACGATCCAGATCCCCCACGTCGACCCGCTTGTTCAAACCAAGGGAGATGAGGAAATAACGGGGGGTCCCGCCCATTGCCGCGACATCGCTGATATTGACGGAGACCGCCTTATAACCGATCTGATAAAAACTTGAAAACGAGAGATCAAAGTGAATGCTTTCGAGTAAACTGTCCGTCGTTAAGAGGAGATACTTATTTCCAGAAGGGACAATGGCGGCTGTGTCGTCACCGATTCCGATGGGGACCGTCGAGGAAAGAGGGAACTTCTTTCTGATCCTTCTGATGAAGCCAAACTCACCGATCTCTTGAAGACCCATCCTTACTATGCCACTTACTTCTTCTTTCGGGATTTTTGTTTTTTTGAAGCGGGTACTCCGCGTAATGCCGTTTTGAGGACGGTATCCATGTGATCTGCAAAAACAAACTTGAGACCTCGCTGGAGATGCCGGGGAACCTCGTCGATATCCTTTTCATTTCGCTTTGGAATAATAATCGTTTTGATCCCGGCCCGCTTTGCCGCAAGGATCTTCTCCTTCAATCCGCCCACCGGGAGAATCCGGCCACGGAGGGTCACTTCTCCAGTCATTGAAACCTCATGGCGGAGCGGTCTTCCCGTAAACACCGAAGCAAGAGCGCTGGCCATTGTGATTCCGGCTGAAGGGCCATCTTTTGGAATAGCACCCGAGGGGACATGGATATGTATATCATTTTCCGAAAAAACATCAGCATTGATTTTAAGCGTTTTTTCTTTAGATCGAATATAGGATAGTGCGGCCTGGGCCGATTCTTTCATCACATCTCCAAGAGAGCCAGTGAGGATCAGCCCACCTTTCCCTTTCATGATGGTTGCTTCGACGCGGATGATATCCCCACCGGTCGGCGTCCACGCCATACCGGTTGCAAGGCCGACTTCATCCTTTTCCTCTTCCGCTTCCGGAAGAAACTTGGGGATACCGAGAAAATTATCAACATTTTTCGGCGTAATTTTGAACTGCTTCTTTTCCCCTTCGGCCATGCGTCGCGCGATTTTTCGAAGGACCCGGGCTACTTCCCGTTCCAATTGACGAACGCCCGCTTCGCGTGTGTATTGCGTGACAATATGTGCGATGGCGGCATTGCTGAATTGTACTTTTTTAAGCGGGGTTCCATGGTCGGTGATCTGGCGAGGGATAATAAAATTCCGCGCAATGCCAACCTTTTCTTCGGTTGTATATCCGGCGATATCAATAATCTCCATCCGGTCACGTAAAGGCGCAGGAATGGGGTCGATCTGATTCGCGGTCGTGATGAACATGACCTTGGAAAGATCAAAGGGAACTCCGAGGTAGTGATCTGAGAAGCTATTGTTTTGCTCCGGGTCCAGGACCTCCAGCAAGGCGGAGGAAGGGTCTCCACGAAAATCCATCCCGACCTTATCAATCTCATCCATCATGAAGACCGGGTTGCTCGTGCCCCCCTGCTTCATCCCCTGGATGATGCGGCCCGGCAATGATCCTACATAGGTCCGGCGATGCCCCCGAATTTCGGCTTCATCCCGAATTCCTCCCAGGGAAACCCTGACAAACTCTCGCCCAAGGGAACGCGCGATTGATTTCCCCAGCGAGGTCTTTCCCACACCGGGAGGACCGACAAAACAGAGGACCGGCCCTTTCGTTTTTTCATTTAGCTTCCGGACAGCAAGATATTCTAGGATCCGCTCTTTCACCTTTTCCAGATCGTAGTGGTCTGCATCCAGGACCTTTTTTGCGGCAATCGTATCGAGAGTGTCTTTTGTCGTGATGCTCCACGGGAGTTCTACCATCCACTCAAGGTAGGTGCGGACTGTAGAAGCCTCTGCCGCATCAGGGTGCATCCGCTCCAAACGTTTGAGCTGTTTTTCCGCCTCCTTCATCACTTTTTCCGGCATCTTCGCCTCGGAAATCTTGGTGCGAAACTCCTGAATCTCCTCCGCCCGTTCATCTGTCTCACCGAGTTCTTTTTGGATCGCCTTCAACTGCTCTCTCAGGAAATACTCCCGCTGGGTCTTGTCCATCTCACCTTTTGCTTCTGTCTGAATCTTCTGCTGCATCGAAAGGACATCTAGTTCTTTTGCCAGGATATCGCTCACCTTACGAAGCCGCTCAACAGGGTCGAGGGTCTCCAAAACCTCCTGTGCGATGGGGACCTTTAGCCCCAGATTTGAGACAACCAGGTCGGATAAACGACCGGGATCCTCAAGATTTTCAATCAGGGAAATCACATCGGGAACCAGAAGTTTTCCAAAGGCAATCGTCTTCTCCACCTGCTCTTTGACCATCCGGGTTGACGCTTCCACCTCAAGGGAAGGTTTCGCCTTCTTCCGTTCAACAACCTTCTTAATTTTGACCTGGTAATACGGGGTAAGGCTGGCAAAAGATTCAATTCTGGCCTTCACCAGTCCCTGGACCAGAATCTTCACCCTTCCGTCCGAGAGCTTCAGCATGCGAACAATTGTCCCGACCGTTCCCATCGAATAGATCTCTTCCGGTTTCGGGATCTCGACTTCCAGTGATTTCTGTGCGGAAAGAAATACCATTTTATTCCCGGAAACCGCCTTCTCTATAGCCTTGATTGAGGCCTCTCTCCCAACAAAGAGCGGAAGAACCATATGGGGGAAGACAACGATATCTCTTACCGGGAGAAGGGGGAGCTCCTTCGGAATTTCAATTTCTTTTGCTTCCTGACGACTTGATCCAGACAAATAAAACTCCTTCTATTTATAGCGTGAGGCTCTTTAAATACGCCTTGAACGCCTCTCCAAGTTCTTTATTTTTAAGACCCATTTCGACGGTCGCCTTAAGAAACCCCAATTTGTCTCCGGCATCATAACGGTTCCCCTTTATGATATATCCATACATATTTCGTATCTTTGCCAGCTCCTTAAGGGCGTCCGTCAATTGAATCTCATTCCCCTTCCCGGGTGCCGTTTTTTCAAGAAGCTCAAAGATCTCCGGAATGAGAATGTAGCGTCCAATCACGGCAAGGTCGGAAGGAGCCTCTTCCTGTGAGGGCTTTTCTACCATATCATTGATTTTGTAGAGTCCGTCAATGGCCGGTTCAGCATCCAGGATACCATACTGGTGTACATCTGATTTCAGCACGCGCTGAACCCCTATGAGCGGCGCCTGGTTCCGCTCATAGACTGAGGTCATCTGTTGGAGCGCGGAGGGGAAGTGGTCGATAATGTCATCCCCAAGTAAGACCGCAAAAGGTTCATCCCCGATCAGGTTCTTTGCACAGAGGATTGCATGGCCTAAGCCGCGGGCCTCACTCTGCCGGACATAACAGAAATCGGCCATATCTGATATTTTTCTGAGATCCTGCCAAAGGTCTTCTTTTCCCTTCTGTTTGAGCGCTTCTTCCAATTCAAAGGAAATATCAAAATGATCTTCAATAGCCCTTTTCCCTCGACCGGTCACAATGATGATCTGTGTAATCCCGGCAGAAACGGCCTCTTCTACGACATATTGAATCAAGGGTTTATCGACAAGGGGGAGCATCTCCTTCGGAGAGGCCTTGGTCGCCGGAAGAAAACGGGTTCCGAGTCCGGCCGCCGGAATGACGGCCTTTGTGATCTGACGTGCCAGCATACTTTACCTCCTAAAAGCAGAATTCTATTGCAGGTAACGAAACAAAGTCAAGTAAACTCCAGTCGACTTAACCGTTGAGCAAGATCCAGTCGCGAATCATTAGGATCCTATTTCTCAGACAAACTCCTCGGCCGCCCGATCCCGAAGCCGAAGGTAGATTCTGTTAACCGCCTCTTTAACCTTGGGGACTTTCTCCTGATTGCAGATAACCTCATCTGCAAAGGGAAGTTTTTGATCGAGCGGCATTTGAGTATCAATGCGAAGTGTGGCCTCTGACCGTGTCAGGCCCTCCCGCCGAGTCAACCGATCAATTTGCGTCATGCGATCTACATACACAAGGAGCAGCCAGTCCATCTCTTTATAGGCATCCGTCTCAATCAGGAGTGCTGCATCAAAAATAATGACTGCTTTCGGGTATTTTTGTGAGATGACTTCTCTCTCGGATAGGGCGCTTTCAAAAACGCCGGGATGAACAATCTGATTGAGCATCTGACGTCGGGTCGCATCCTGAAAGATGATCTTACCGAGTTTAGATCGGTTAATCTCACCAGAGCTGTCCAGGATTTCCCTACCAAAGGCGTCTATGACCGGTTGATAGGCCTTATTCCCTTTTTTAATCAGGTCATGGGCAATTTCGTCCGCATCGACAATGAAAGCCCCTGATTGACGCAAAAACCGGGAGACGGTACTTTTCCCGCTTGCAATTCCGCCGGTCAAACCCACCCAAATCATCCCATCCTCTTGAACACGTACAGCGAGCGCAACCCCCGCCTTTCCAGAGCAGAGTTCGGCGAGCGAATAAAAATAAATCGGTTTTTTTATTTCAGGGAGAAGAACCCTCGCCCTTCCTGGCCGAAGTTATTAAACACTGAACACATAATAACATAATCTCCTCGGTTCAACCACATAACTGGGACAGAATACCCTCATAAACCTCCGAATTGTCTAAGGAACCTCGGATTAAGTCTGGGTTGAGTTTTTCAAGAGATCTTATGTTTCGATTCAAGGCGAAAATCGCAGAGGATGGTTCTCGCGAAGCCATAGCTCGCTATTTGGAAGACTTGCAACGCAGAAGCGGGACATAAGTGCCCTGAAAAAATAACTCATGACTTATTCAGAGGGTCCCTCAGAGGGTCCCTAAGAATCCTGCGTTTCTGCCAAGAGACTCCTTCGCCGTACACGAAGACATCATTCTGGTCATGCCTTAGAGGGAGACTTTAGAATTGCCCTCAAGACGACTGGGATTTCAGGGCCCTCTACTTGCTAAAATGTTCCCTTTCCGTTAAGATTCTCCCCCGTAAGGAGCCATAAGCTGATGTTCGAACAAACCGCCAGCCTCTTTCCGGAACTTCAGAAGGATCTCGTTTCCTATACCAAAGGGGTCTTGCCTGTCCAGAAGATCAAGGCACTGATTGAAGCCGGGCATATCCGCAGCAAGAACCCGATCTCAGAAGATCAAATCCAGCCCTCGAGTATCGACCTCAGGCTGGGGGCGGTCGCATACCGGGTGCGGGCCAGCTTTCTGACAGGCAAGCATACACCCGTCGCGAAGAAGATTAAAACACTCCAGATGCATCAAATTGATCTGACGGAATCGGCCGTCCTGGAAAAGGGCTGCGTCTATATCGTCCCCCTCATGGAGGAACTTCGCCTTCCCCTTACAATCTCAGCCAAGGCAAATCCAAAAAGCACGACAGGACGATTGGATGTCTTCACCCGATTGATCAGCGACTACGGCATGGAGTTCGAGCGGGTCGAGGCCGGATACAAGGGAAGGCTCTACGTGGAAATTGCGCCGAGAACCTTCAGCATCCTGGTCCGGGAAGGGACCAAGCTCAATCAACTGCGGTTTTTCAAGGGCACGGATACACCACCGACGGATTCCAAGTTAGACAAACTCGACAAACTGGAAACACTGGTCTATCTTGCGGATGGTCACCCGAAAGCCCCCTTGATCTCAGAAGGGATACGCATATCGATTGACTTGGAAGGGCGGCACGGATCTGGGATCATTGGATACAAGGCGAAACAGCACGCCCCGCTCATTGACCTGAGCAGAATCAATCATTATGACCCGCTGGAATTCTGGGAACCGATCACACGACCAAGGACAAAGAGTATTGTCCTGAACCCGGACGACTTCTACATTCTGATCTCAAAAGAAAAACTTCGGATTCCACCTGATTTTGCAGCGGAAATGGTTGCTTACGATCCCTCCGTCGGTGAATTCCGAATACACTATGCGGGATTCTTTGACCCCGGTTTTGGCTATGGGGACAACGATATCGAGGGGACCCCTGCGGTTCTGGAAGTCCGGTCCCATGAGGTTCCCTTTCTCCTTGAAGATGAACAGGTGGTCGGCCGCTTAATCTATGAAAGGCTCCTCGCCCGGCCCGAAAAGATATACGGTGTCGGGATCGGCTCTTCATATCAATGCCAGGGCCTCTCTCTCAGCAAGCAATTCAAGCGGTAACGGATCCAGTGTCGTCTCTGCCCGATCGGGCTTTCCTTCATATTCCAACAGCGCCCTTCCCCTTTAGAGGGAGGAAAGGTTGACGAGACCATGATCGAGATCTCCAAACTGACAATGCGCCTGGGCAGCGGGGGTCATCCGATCACCATCCTCGACGATATCAACCTTCAGATCCCCGCCAGACAGTTCCTCGCGATTGTCGGGCCGTCCGGGAGTGGAAAATCGACCTTGCTCGGCCTGATTGCGGGATTGGATCGTCCCACTTCAGGAAACGTCACCTTCAACGGAACGTCTCTTTCCGATCTCTCTGAAGATGATCTCGCCCGCCTCCGCCGGAAAAAGGTCGGGATGATCTTCCAGTCCTTCCATCTGATCCCTACACTGACCGCCGTGGAAAATGTTCAGGTCCCTTTGGAGCTTCGAGGAGACTTGAAAGCCACCGAGCAGGCTCAGCGCTTATTGGATGCGGTCGGTCTTGCAGAACGGAAGCATCATTATCCGGTTCAACTCTCGGGAGGGGAACAGCAGCGGGTCGCCGTCGCACGGGCCTACGCCGGAAGCCCCACACTCCTCCTGGCGGATGAACCGACCGGGAATCTCGACTCGGAAAATGGCCGTCTCGTTATCGATCTCCTCCTTCGTCTCCATCGGGAGCAGGAAAGCGTCCTCATTCTTGTCACCCACGACCCCTCGCTCGCCTCGCTTGCCGACCGGGTTATCTCCTTGCGGGATGGCCGTATTGTCGGGGATGAACTGAGGGCATCGGGTGATTGATTTTATCCTGAAAATGGTCTGGCGCGAGGCACGAGGCGGGCTTCACCGCTTTCTCTTCTTTCTCACTTCAATCGCCTTGGGTGTTGCCTCAATTGTCGGGGTCGGCAACATGGCCGCAAACTTCGAGGCGATGACCCACCTTGAGGCACGGAACCTCCTGGCTGCGGATCTCGAAGCCCGCTTAATCCGCCCTCTTTCGACGGCTGGAGAAGCGGTCCTGACAGAACTGACTCAAGAAGGCCTTTCGTCGATCCGTATTACCGAATTAAAAGGGATGGCCATCAACAGCGATTCGGGAGAGACGCAACTGGTCGAACTTAAGGCGATAGAGGCCGGATATCCCTTTTATGGCCGTCTTCAAATCGATCCGCCGCCTGCTGATCTTTTGCTGGGGCCAGAAGAGGTCTGGGTAGAGAAAGGCCTCCTCCTCCGTCTTCGCTTTGCGGTCGGGGATCAGGTCAAGATTGGAGAGGCGTCCTTTGTCATCCGGGGCGAGATCCTGAAAGAACCAGATCGGGTCGTCGGACCTTTTCGCATCGGCCCGCGGGTTCTACTCTCCCAGGCAGGACTTGAGCGGACAGAACTGGTGCAAACCGGAAGCCGAATCCGACACCGGCTTCTGATCAAGGCCACATCGAGAACACCGGAAGCACTCAAAGAGTTGCTCAATAAAAAGTGGGCAGGAGAGTCTGTCCGCATCAAGACCTACCGGGAAGTCCAACCCCGATTAAGCCGTTTTCTGGGAAACTTCACAACCTACCTCGGCCTGGTCGGATTGATTACGCTGATGATCGGCGGAATCGGCGTGGCCAGTCATATACACGCCTTTCTGACAGAACGGATCGAAACGATCGCAATTCTAAAATCGCTCGGGGCCAGTGCACGTACCCTCACCCTCATCTATCTTCTCCTTGCCCTCATCCTGGGCGGGATCGGCGCTTTGGGAGGGGTCCTCCTTGGCCTGGGGATCACCCTCATCCTGCAATCACTCCTTTCCGGCTTTCTACCGCCCGGGTTTGTCTTTCAACTGACAGCCACCCCCATTTTCCGGGGAATCACGATGGGACTCTTGACCACCTTTCTCTTCGCGCTCTGGCCCTTGAGAATGGTCTCAGCGGTTCCCCCCTTGCGCATCTTCCGTCATGAGGTCGAGGAGAAGGCCATTCAAATGACCCGGAATAAGTGGTTAAAGCAGATTTTGATTGGCGGGAGCATGGCCCTCGGTTGGATCGGGCTCTCTGTCTGGCAGGCCGGATCATGGCGCATGGGAATATGGGTCGTTATCTCAGTGGGGGTAGCCATTCTCCTTCTGATGACCGGGGGGAAAGGGATGCTCATTCTGGCGAGAAAAATCCCCCTTCCCGATTCATTGATCCTGCGTTACGGGATTAAAAACCTGTACCGTCCGGGACGGCAAATCATGACCATCATCCTCTCACTTGGGGTCGGCATCATGGTCCTTCTCACCCTGTTCCAGGTGGAAAGACGACTCATGGCCCAGTTGCAACAAAACATTCCAGAAAATGCACCGGGACTCTTCTTCATCGATATACAACCCGACCAGAAGGAACCTCTCGAGGCGATGTTGAGCACTCCCCGGTTTGAGATCACTCCGGAATTGACTCCCCTGATCCGGTCGCGGCTCCACGCGGTCAATGGGGAAAAGATCTCAGAAATCGGTGCAGAGAACCGCCCGGATGCGTGGTACTTCACACGGGAATATGTCTTGACCTATCAGGAAGACCTTCCGGAACATAACATTATCCTGCGCGGCCAATGGTGGAAGGAGGGAGAGACCGAAGCTCTGATCTCAGTCGATTCGGATGTCGCATACCATCTTGGAGTTGATATTGACTCGACCGTCACCTTCGATATCCAGGGCGTTCAGGTATCGGGCAAGGTAACGAGCATCCGGGAAGTGGATTGGGGGAGCATGACGACCAATTTCTACTTTATTTTTTCTCCATCGGCCCTGGCTGGCGCGCCGGAAACCTTTGTCGCCACCGTGACGACGGAACCGGAAAATGATCTCCCGGTTCAGAACGCGATCATTGGGGCATTTCCAAACGTGACCGTGATTCCGATCCGGGAGTTTATTGAAACAATCGCACGCATCCTGACAGAGATCACGCGAACCATTCAAGTCATGGCCGCCCTTGGCTTACTGGTCGGCCTGATTGTCCTCTCAGGGGCGATTGTAGCAACGCGCGCCAGGCGCGTCCATGAAATGGTCCTCTTTAAAACGCTCGGCGCAACCCGGCCAACCTTGATCGCAATCATGGCGGTAGAGTATGCCCTCCTCGGGGTCGTTGCCGCCATTGTGGGAGGGAGCCTCTCTATCGCCGTTTCCTGGGGAGTGGTTCATTTTTTCCTCGATATTCCCTGGCAGATCGAATGGGGCATCCTACTCGTCGGGACCAGCGGCACCGTGGCGCTCACTCTCCTGACCGGCTTCCTGAGCACCTACCGAATCCTGGGAGAAAAACCCCTCGCCATTTTGAGGGCAGAGTGAGGTTCGCAGATTTATTATAAAACATAAGCAATGAAAGAGGTAACGAATGAATTACGTGGTTGCAAATAGAGTGTTTGTAAAGCAGGAATACGGGCAGGAATTTGAGGAGCGATTTAGAAAGCGTGCGGGTCAAATCGACAAACAACCCGGTTTTGTTCGGATGGAAGTATTAAGACCCAAGGCAGAAAAGACGCCGTATATCATTTTGACGCATTGGAAAGACGAACAAGCCTTTCAGAACTGGGTGGGCAGCGATGACTTTAAAGTCGCACATCAAAACCCAATGACAAAAGAGGCCTTTTTAGAGGGTGGTGGGCTGGAACACCATGAAGTCATTATTGCTTCAACCACGAGTCATAATGACTGATTGATGCGGATAGACCATAGGAGTGAAAGATCCTGCCACAAAGCGAGGGGATCTTTCACTCCCGTCTTCTCTTAAAGATAATCGGTCGGTTTTCCTTTATCCTACTTGGCCTTGTCCTTGGGCGGAGGAGGAGTTAGAAATAGAAAGTCAGGCATAAACACCTCTTCAAATTTTAACTTGTCGACGATTGACTTTGCATGGCCGCCTTCTTCCGATACGATCGCAATCTTCACCCCGGTATTCGCACCCATCCTCCCTTTCAACTCGGTTGTCGCGTCAAACTGAAAGGTGTGAAGCTTTCCCTTCTTATCCTTCAAGGTAACGGTACCTTCCTGTCCTTTTACAAGCTTCCCTTCAATCTTAACAATCTCGCCTTTTGTCTTACCTTTTTTTTTGTGCCGGGCGTCGGCAATTTGCGGGGTGGCAAAACTAAAGATAATGATTAATGCGACAATAACCGAACCGACCTTCTTCATGGTGATTTCCTCCTGATGAGTGTTCGTCCAAATACATATGAGACAGAGAGCGCCTTAGTTCGGTATAATGCTCCCTTGTAAGAAAAATTACAAGTAAACTCGCTATCCCAAGATCCGCGGTTGGATCTTGGGATAAACGGTCAAGTCGCCTGAAAGACAAGGCCAGAGGCCATAAGGGCGAGCGAGGCGTACTCACCGATAACGCAGTAATTTCAGACGAATCGACGGTTTCTAATTCCGAAATCGCGGAATTAGGGACTTTTCTCCACTCCGCTGAGGGCCGGCAAAACATGGGGTTGAGGCACTTTATATTTAAACGGTTTTTCCTGAATCTTAGGTGAACAATGAAGTTTGAGAAATACCGTATTTCAGAAGAGATCAAAAAAAACCTGGATCGGCTTGGATTCAAGAGAACCACGGACATCCAATTTAAAGCCATTCCGTCGATTATGCAGGGAGAAGATGTGCTGGCCATCGCCCAGACCGGAACGGGAAAAACAGCGGCATTCGCCATCCCCATCATAGATCGGATTCAAAAAGAAAAACGAAGTAAGCGCTGGCTTGGCATTCAATGCATCGTGATGGTACCGACGCATGAACTGGCCCATCAGATCGGGGATGTTTTTAAGGATATTGCGAAGCAGACCAAGGTGAAGGCCTTCGCCCTTTACGGCGGAGTAGACCAGGAACCACAGATTAAGAGACTTCAAGATGGCATCGATATTCTGATTGCCACACCGGGGCGCCTGTTCGATTTGATCAGCCAGGGCTATATTCTTCTGAACAGTGTCAATACGCTGGTGCTTGATGAAGCAGACCAGATGCTCGATCTCGGTTTTATCAAAGACATTCAAGATATAAAAAGAAAGCTAACCCGCAAACATCAGACTCTTTTCTTTTCAGCAACGATCAATAAAGAGATTAAAAAACTCGCCTATTCACAGGTAAGGGGGTCTGCCATTCGCATCCAGATTTCTCCGGAAAACCTTGTCGCTAAAAATGTGTCTCACTTTGTCATGTTTGTCGAGATGGATGACAAGCGTTTTTTTCTACAGCGTTTCATCACGGACCACCCTGAGGACAAGATCATTGTTTTTGTCAGAACACGGGTCCGCGCCGAAAGAGTGGCCAAGGCCATGGCAAGGGTTGAAATTAACACCGAAACGCTTCACGGAGAAAAAGACCAGGATACGCGCGCGGAGGTGATGCGTCACTTCAAGACAGGAAAATCAAAAATTCTCATTGCGACCGATATCACTGCCCGTGGCATTGATATTCCAGCCGTGAACTATGTCATCAACTACGACCTCCCTGAAAAAGCAGAGAATTATGTTCATCGTGTCGGACGAACCGGACGGGGGATGAACAAAGGCATCGCCATCTCTTTTTGCAGTCGAGACGAAAAGGTGCGTCTTGAAGAGATTCAGGAATTTTTAGGGAAAGAGATTGAAGAAGTCACAATAGGAAAAAAAGAATATACCCATATCCTCGAGCGACCCAAAACTGGCAACACCCTGGAAGAACTCATCGAAGACATCACGTATTGGGAGGATAATAAAAAAAAGAAGAAGAAATATAGAAAACCTCAGAAGTAAATTCTTACCTGATTCTAAAAATTACTCCCCGAGTTTTAATTGAACCTCAACAGACGCGATCAAGGGCAGACTTTTATCATTAAAGTCATCCAGACCGTCAAGATCATAGAAGAGCCTTGCTTTAATTTTATAAACCCCTGCTTTACTCCCGAGCTTTAAGCTCACTTTTTCGGTCGCCCTGGCACGGATGGCAGGATGAACCGCTTCCAAACCTTGGAAAAGTCCGGGATCCACGGTGTAGATTGCCACGGGCACCTCCTGGCTTAAATCCGCACGAACTTTTGTATCCGGACCCGATATATCGACATAAAGCAGGATCGCCCTTGGACCATAACCGGTCGGGAAAGAATGGCCTGCACCGTCATTCGTGATCTCAACATGGATCACCTTCGGATCAAACCCGTCTTGTTTGACCAACAAGGTCGCGGCCTTTTTTAGCATTGAGACGGAATGTCCACCCAAAAAAAGGTGTTTTCCTATGGCGCGTTTGGGTCGGTCAGAAAAAATCTCCGAAAGTAACCGCACATCCGGAGGCATGTGGCAGTCCCGGCAGGTCCGGTCACCCCCTGTGGCGAAATCTCTCTTCCACTCCAAAAAGGTCTGATGCTCGGGAGCCATCTCATCCGACTGATGGCATACCGCGCAGATCTCGGCCGATCGGGCCGGGGTGAACAAGGGGTCCTGAATCGTGGGGTGCGGAGAAGAGACATCGTATTTTCCATGAACATTCCCATCTCGGTCCAAATGGCAGCTCGCACAGGAGACCCCATCCTCCCGGTTCTTCTCACGCAGATCGGGTGTGGTCGGTCGATCCCCCCCCTGAAGAATCCCTGTGGGCGCGTGACAGCGTCGGCAGGCATCCCTCTTTTTTTTAGGCTGCCTGGCAATGGCCGCCACCGTAATGGGAGAGACATAGGCAAGATGCACTGGAGAAGAATCCGGATAGAACTCATGCGACAAATCATCCGGAAAATCGATTAAGGTTCCGTCAGGGCCAGGCCACGTGGAGGTATGGAGATCACTCCCCTCACCTCGCAGCAGTTCCATATAGATTTTTTTATGACAGGCACTGCACATGATTGTTCTTGTAGCATCTCCCTTCAGGAAAAGGGTCAGTGCCTTTTTCATCTGAACCGTAACCCGTGTAACATCCTGGCTTCCAATCCTTATAAAGTCCGGCTCGACAAAAGTGGTATGCCCATTGGCCTCGATCACCAGCTCATAAAGACCCGGTACGATTGAATTGAACCGAAAAGGCTCCCCTGCCGAGAGGCGGGCTTCATGTAGTACCTGGCCAGACTCTTTAATTTTGACTTTATAGGTTTTTGCGTTCGCGCTGGGGTCTAAATGAACAGAGCCGATAAGGGTTCTTCCGGCGTCGGCCTTATTTTTAGAACCGGTTTCAGAAACTGCTTCATTTTGACTCGACGAAAGGGAGGGCAGTGTGCCAAGGGTACAGGCAAAAAGAACTGTCAGTAAAAAAATCAGGGAATACTTTGAAAACATTCTGTGACTCAAGGTTTGTCGGGGCTGACTTTTCTAAGGTTTGATTCTACTGTTTTTGTGTTTGGATGATTCGGGCCGAATGACGTTTGAAATATCACCAAGGCCTTCCTATAGGACTCTGCCGCCTTTTTAAAGGCCCCCGACTTTCTCCAGACCTCTCCAAGATTATTGTAACTGATGGCAACATTGGGATGTTTTTCTCCAAAGATGGATACAAAAATCTCCTGAACCTTCGTGTAATACCGGATCGCCTGCTTAGAATCTCCCGAGGCATCCCAGGCCGCACCCAGGTTGTTGTAAGTGGAGATAACATTCGGGTGATTTTCTCCGAAAGCGCTTGAGAGAATCTTCAGTGTTTTCTCGTAGAAATTTATTGCCTGCTCCATATCTCCGAGCCCATACCACGCCGAACCCAGGGCATTATAACTAGAGGCAACTTTAAGGTGCTTTTCCCCAAAGAGGGCTAAACGAACCCCAAGGGCCTTCTCGTAATATCGGATCGCCTCCTTAAATGCTCCGCGCTTTCTCCATGCCTCCCCCAGGTCATTGTATCGGGTGGCAATTTTGGGATGCTTCTCCCCAAAGAGGGCCAAATCCACCTCAAGGGCCTTATTATAATATTCTATCGCTTTATCCTTGTCCCCCAGCGCACTCCATGCCCGACCCAGATTGTCATAACTCGCGGCAATCTTTGCGTGTTTCTCTCCGAAGACGACCAAATCTACCTCAAGGGCCTTATTATAATATACGGCCGCCTTGTTCATGTCTCCGAGTCGGTCCCAGGCCAAACCCAGGTGATGATAGCTCCTTGAAACATTGGAATGCTTCTCTCCGAAAATGCTTAAATCAATCTCCAGGGCCTTGTTGTAATATCCGACCGCCTTCACTGAACTTCCCACGAGGTCAGACATCAAGCCCAGCTGATACAGATAATCGCTGTTTTCGGGTTCCAGATCGGCTGCCCGAATAAAATAGTCCCGTGCTTCTTTATGCTTCAAGTTCAGGGCCTTGAGCGATCCCAGGTCAAAAGCGTCCATAGCGGCAGAAGATCTCATTTCAGATGATCTTTTTTCGTTTTTCTCAAGCGATGCACTTAAGTGTTTCTCGGCACCTTTGAAATCCCCTGCGAGCAGTCTTTCCCTTGCCTTTGCCGCAAACCTATCCCCGTGCAGACGTTTTTCAAGACGATACGCCATCGCCCGGACTCTTTCTAAAAGTTCTTGAAGCTTTTTATCACGGCGACCGATAGAAACACTATTTTCCTTGAGAATCTCAGTCAATCGGAGTCGAACTTCTTTTGAGATCTCGACTGGAGAAGAGGCATCACCCCCCGCCAGCACGCCGGGAGGTGAACTGTCCACGCGTGAAGCGCGGGTGCCGCATCCTCCTAGAATAAAAACGGCAAGAATAACGACCTCATAGATATTTATACGATCACAGGTCGGGAAGAACCCCCACCCTTTCTCAAACATAAACCCACCTCTATGAATTTAATTAAAGAATCCCGTCCTGTAGTCAGGCCGACTTCAGAAAACAGATGCACCATAATAAAAAAGGGGAACCAGAAGGTTCCCCTTTTTTAAAATCTAAGGATGTGCAATCACTTTTTCTTTCCCAGGCTTCTTTCATACAAAAGGACAAGCCATGCCTCGTCTTCGGTGATAACACTACCCACCATCGGCATCATTGCTGTCCCGGGTATGCCCTCCCGGATGACCCAGAAAAGCTCCCCGTCTGTCCTCATTCCATGAAAGCCGGTGTTTGTGAAGTTCCGTGGAGAGGGATCCAGACCAGGTGCAGCCAGACCATCTCCCCTGCCCTCTTTTCCATGACAGGTAAAACAGGTTGCCTTTGTCTGATAAAGGGCCTTCCCCTTCGCGATATTCTTAGAAGTCGCGCGATAGGGATTCTTTAAGGCCCGGGCCTCCTTCAACCTGTCTCTCGGCACCCGTATTTTCGATAAGTCGGCCTCGGCTCCATAGGAGAGCGAAACCATTAAGAAAACCGAGAGCCCACACAAAACACCTTTTAACACCTTCAGCATATCCTGCAAATGACACTTCGATCAAGAAGGCTTACTTACGAAGGCTCATTTCAAAGAGGATGATCAGTGCAGCCTCTTCCTCTGAAACGATACCTGGCGTATATGAGATCATCCCGGTGCCTTCAACCCCATTCGCGACCACCCACATATATTCACCCGCCTGCCGATTCTTCATCAATGGATTATGGAAATTTCGTGGACCCGGATCAAGGGCTGCGCCTGCAATCCCATCACCTTTTCCCTCATTTCCGTGGCAGGTAAAACAGGTTGCCTTACCCACAAAGAGCGCTTTGCCCTTCGCAATATTTTCAGGGGTGGATTTGAAGGGATTGGTCCACTCCCTGGCCTCATCCATTTCATCTTCCGGGACACGGGCCGTACCCACATCTTTCTCGACCCCTGCCTCAGACCTGGCGAAATTGACACTGAATATTGTGGTGGCAAACAGGGCTAACGCTATCATCCCATATTTCATCTACACTTCCTCCATTATCGTGATTATATCCACCGACGTGAAAACCACGCCCCCCCCCCTTCACGAAGACTGGATTCACTGAAGGGGTACAACACACTCATATCACGTTATAGACAGTAACGTGTACATCTCCCAGTTTTTCCACTCCGTCTCTTTATTGGCTCTTTTCAACAGAAGAAAACGGAATACCCTAGGACAGTAACCCCTACCATAGTATAGAGATTTGAAAAACTGTCAAGTTTTTTTTACACTCCTGCCAAGAGAGATCCATCCGTCTTCCGCACCCGGACAACTCCCCTCAGAAGAACAGAGTTTGTACTCAATAATACATCTGGAGTTTCCGGACAACCTTATCCAGGAGAGTCAGAGCTCAAATCCAGTGTCACAGGACAATGATCCGAACCCATAACCTCATTCAGGATGTCCGCGTCTTTGATGCTGTCAGCCAGGCCGGGGGAGATAAGGAAGTAATCAATCCTCCAGCCGACATTTCTTGCACGTGCACCGGCACGAAAGCTCCACCAGCTGTATTTAACCTTGTTCGGGTTAAGGTATCGGAAGGTATCAATGAAGTCCGCCGCGATAAGATGGTCCATGCCGTCAATTTCTTCCTGCATATAACCGGCGCTCTTGTTGTAATTTGGTTTTGGGCGGGCAAGATCGATCGGCTGATGCGCTACATTAAGGTCCCCACAAGCGATCACAGGCTTGTTCGTCTCCAGGTCCTTGAGGTAGGCAAGAAAATCAGCATCCCATTGTTTGCGATATTCAAGGCGTTTGAGTTCACTACCCGAATTTGGGGTATACACCGTCACCAGAAAAAAATGCTCGAACTCCAGGGCAATCACACGGCCTTCCTGATCATGCGCTTCAATGCCCATATCGTAACGGACGCTCAGGGGTTGCGTAAGCGTGAGAATCGCGGTCCCGGAATACCCCTTTTTCACCGCAGAGTTTGAGTACAGATGAAATCCATTGATTTCCGCTAGGGCCTCAGCAACCTGATCATCCTGGGCCTTCGTCTCCTGCAGACAGAGGACATCGGTCTTCATGGCGTCAAGTGCCACCGAAAAATCTTTTTTCATAGCGGCACGAATGCCGTTGACGTTCCAGGAAACGAGTCGCATCAGACGATCCACAGGTTTCGGTAAGAGTTTGAAGCACTTTAAGTATTGAGACTTGGAGAATAGAAGTTAGAGTAAACTGCGGGACGATGTCAAGGGCGTGACGGTTTATTGAGGAAAGTGAGATGAAGCGCCCATGAAAAGGAGCATTGGGAAGGAGAGCCAGAAGTTAAACCGGGAAGCCCAGAAGACACGTCGGACATAGGGTTCTATGTCTGGAGGGACCGGCGTCCCGGCGGAGAGGGTGTCGGCCGTCATTAGTATGATCGCCTTCTGGTTCGGGAATATAATGACCCACACATTTAAAAACATGATCAGGCCGAGCGTAGCACCGATCATGATCGCAGGGTTCCGGAAATGCCCGCCGACCATCAACCCCATCCCCGCCAGAAGCGTCACCACCGCGCTCCATCGGGACCAGAAGAGAACCCGGGGGAGGAGTTTCAGGACGACCTCTTTCCGGATCGGTGTATCAATTTCTTTCATGAAGGGAATCTGGATCAGATTCAAATAGTAGAGAAGACCGAGCCAGATCACACCTGCAACAAGATGAATCAAGCGAAAGAGGATGGGGAGAATCGTATCGGGTGTAAACAAATGCCTGTTCCCTTTCGGCGCAAGGTGCCAGACGAAGGAAAGCCCCCCTTGATGCCAGGAGAATTGGTATATAGCTCAGGATACACAGGGAGGAATCAATTCGTCAAACGAAAATAATGTCCCAAGATCCCATTATGAACCTTCAGTAAACTCTTATGTTATGATACTCCGATATGAAGAAATTTGATGTCATGGTGATAGGGGCCGGGAGCGCTGGGCGATACGGGGCCCAGGCCGCGGTAAAATGTGGCGCGAAGGTGGGACTGGTTGAAACCGGTCCTTTCGGGGGGCTTTGCATCCTCAAAGGATGTATGCCAACCAAGGCCTATCTCCGCTCATCAGACCTCGTCGGCCTGATGAAAAAGGCCCCGCGTGTCGGAGTTTATCCTGGAAAGAGGGTCGGCCTCCGGTTTGACGAAATAAAGGAACGAAAAGACCGCCTCATCCAGGAAATGGCAGACTACGCCAAAGAGTCGATCGAAAAAAACACAAACATCACCCTCCTCTCCGGCAAAGCCCGGTTTTTATCAAAAGAGAAGGTCCAGGTTGGCCAAAGCGATTATTCATGTGAAAAATTTTTGATCGCGACCGGCTCCCGAGTGGTCATTCCCCCTTTCCCCGGCCTGGAAAAAACCGGATACATCACCAGCGATGATGCCCTCGATCTTGAGACCCTTCCGCAATCATTGATCATCCTGGGCGGCGGGGCGGAGGCCCTGGAATTTGGTCAATTCTTCAACCGAATGGGAACAAAGGTCACCCTCCTGCAACGGAGCAAACATATCTTGAGCCAGGAAGATCCCGACATCGGGATCGCCCTCGGTGGATATCTCCGGGAAGATGGGATCGACCTATATACGGGCGTCCGTGTGACCGGGATGGAGAAAACCGGGACAGAGCGGAAGGTCTCTTTTGAATCGGAGGGGCACAAAAGGACCGTGGCTTCGGAGATGATCCTGGTCGCCACCGGCCGGACAGGGAATATTGAAGGGCTGGATCTCTATGCCGCGGGCGTGAGGCGCTATGATAAAGGGATAGAGATCAATGACTTCCTTCAAACAAGCAATCCGAATATCTACGCCGCGGGAGATGTGACCGGGGTTCTACAGGTTGTGAATATGGCGACCTATCAGGGAGCGATTGCGGGGAAGAATCTCGTCAAAGGCCCTGTGGACAAGACAGATACGCGCGTCATTCCGCGTGCGGTCTTTTCCGATCCGGAGGTGGCTCGCGTTGGTTTATCAGAACGCGAGGCGGAAGCACAGGGGATTGAAGTCCGTGTCGGCACCTTCCCCTTCAGTGACCTGGGAAAGGCTATCGTGACCGACCGCATGGAGGGCTTTATCAAAATCCTTGCCGACCCGGTGCGAGGTGAGATCCTGGGGGTACAAATACTGGGTGCGGAGGCCTCCAATCTGATTCACCAGGGGGTCGTGGCCATGCACTTTCGGGCAACATTGTCGGAATATGCCCGCATCTCCCACATCCACCCGACATTGGCAGAAATCATGCCTTATCTTGTCGAGGACATGCTGGGAGAAGACTAAAACATTAGCGTTTCTGGATTAGAGTATCCTGAAAGCATTTCGATCGTAATACTGCCCGTCCCGGGAAACCCTCCGACCCTGGGGAAGGTTGCACGTTCAATCCCTTTCACCAGGCCGATATCCATCACAAACCAGTTGATTGTTTGATCAGTCATTTCTACAACTTCCTGATTACCGGAAAGCGTAATTCGGATAACCAGGGTTCCGACAATCTTCAGGCTGTCCGGAAAGACCCCTGCCGGGACAGAGACCGTCTCAAACTTTTCTGCCACGATGTGGGCACTGACATCCGCCTGCTCATCCTTTCCATCAAGGTCCAGGTCCAGTCCGAATGCAACGTTCTTCTTTTCAATCTGTGAGTAAGGATGGTCTAAAGTCATCGGAAACTTGACGACCTGATAGGGAACAAGCTGAGACTCGAAGGGGGTGGTCGGCTCTCCGCCATGATAGACAATTCCACCCTCATCCCTCAAAAAGAAACTCTTGCGCAATCCACGGTTTGCCTGGTTGGTTTCGGTAAAAACCATGACCTCCACCCCATTTCGCTCAATCCTTTTTTGAACCGTCGCAATATTGGTATAGGAGGCGATCCGTTGCACCTCGTCGACTACGGACCCCTCATATTTCCAGGTGCGTCCCACCTCATCGGGAAAATAACGCGCAATCTCCCGGATTGGATCCCCTTCCTCCGCCGGGACCCCAGGGGAAATCAAAAGAAAAAGGAGAAAAAACAGTGACATTTTAAAGGCATTTTTCCGCAAGAGAAATCTTTTCACCCTCGTATGATAGAAGGAATAGGATGGTGAGTCAAACGAGTCCCGATCAATATTCTTGTGGTATACTTACTATATTCGCTTCCGGACTCAACCAGGTCACTTGCAATGAGAAGACGTTCTTAAGATCCCTTCCCTACGCTCGGAATAAAGCGTTACATGCAGCACGCTCTGCTTAAGGAGGTTCATAAAATCATCATGGCTTATTCAGGTGCCAGTCGCAGCATCACGCTTCGGTTGAGGTTTAAAAACAAGGTGGGCATCCTTGGTCAGATTACCTCCGTTATCGGGAAGGTCGGAGGAGATATAGAAGGGGTCGATATTGTCAACGCGGACCGCGGGATGGTCTCGAGAGACATCACCGTAAAGACGCGTGATGAAGCGCATGTAAAAGAGATCGTGGCCCAGATAAAGGAGATACCGAACGTTCAGTTGCTTCATCGCTCCGACCGGACCTTCCTCCTCCACCTGGGCGGGAAGATCGAGATTACAAATAAAATTCGTCTCAAAACAAGAGATGACCTCTCACGCCTCTATACCCCCGGCGTGGCCCATGTCTGCATGGCCATCCACGAAGACAAGGGAAAAGCCTTCACGCTGACGATAAAAAAGAACAGCGTCATGATTGTCACAGACGGATCAGCCGTCCTGGGCCTGGGAAATATCGGGCCAGAAGCCGCGATGCCGGTCATGGAAGGAAAGGCAATGCTCTTTAAGGAGTTCGGCAAGGTGGATGCCTATCCAATCTGCCTGAGGACTCAGGATACCGAGGAGATCATCCAGACGGTGAAGTTGATTTCCACCGGGTTTGGCGGTGTCAACCTGGAAGATATCTCCTCTCCCAGATGTTTTGAGATTGAGCGCCGTTTAAAAGAAGAGCTGGATATCCCGGTTTTTCACGACGATCAGCACGGGACCGCCATCGTCGTGCTGGCGGCCCTGATCAATGCGGCTAAAATCGTTAAAAAAGACTTTTCGGCCCTGAAGGTTGTGGTCAATGGAGTCGGTGCCGCGGGGATTTCCATTACGGATATTCTTTTAGACTCCGGCGTCAAAAAAATCATTGGCTGCGATCGCAAAGGAACGCTTTACGCCGGCAGAAAAACCGGGATGAACAAGGTCAAAGAAGACTATGTCAAAAGAACAAACCTTCATCATCTAAAGGGAGGCCTGGAAGAAGCCCTCCAGGGGGCAGATATCTTCATCGGGGTTTCAAGCGGGGGGGTTCTTAAACGGGCGGCCATACAGAAGATGGCCCGCGATCCGGTGATCTTTGCCCTGGCCAATCCCACACCTGAGATTATGCCCGAAGAGGCAGAAGGGGTCGTTCGAATTATGGCAACCGGTCGATCCGACTACCCCAATCAGATCAACAATGTCCTTGCCTTTCCCGGTGTCTTCAGAGGGGCGCTCGATATTCGGGCCTCCCGGATCAACATGGCGATGAAACAGGCCGCCGCCCATGCCATTGCCTCCGTTATTCACGATGAGGACCTTTCCGAGGACTACATCATCCCGGGGGTTTTCGACCGCAAGGTCACAAAAGCCGTCGCACAGGAAGTCGCCAAGGCCGCCGCCGAAACAGGTGTCTCCCGCAGTGAAAAGAAAAAACCCTCTAGAAACCTTACTTTTTAAGCCCTATCCCCAAGCAACACAAAGCCTCCCCCTTAAGGGAACCTCTGAATAAGTCATGAATTGATTTTTTAGGGCAAAAATGTCCCGCTTCTACGTTGCAAACCTTGAAAATTACGGGCTATTCTCTTCGATTTTCGCCTTGAATCAAAACATTTTGTCTCCTGAAAAATTCAACCCAGACTTAATCAGAGGTTCCTAAGGTCTAAATCGTTTTGCCCGGCCTTTGGGCGAATAGAGGACCGATAAGAAAAAGATCGTCGTGGTCAGTAGAACGATGGTCGCCCCGGAGGGGAGATCAAACCAGTACGAGAAGACCACCCCGGCCCACGACGAGAGGACTCCGATCATGACAGAGTAGAAAATCATGCCCTTCATACTTTTTGCCCACTGCTGCGCCGCCGCCGCCGGAATCACCAGAAGGGCAAAGACAAGAATCGACCCCACCGCTTTTAAAGAGATCACCACCGTTAAAGAGATAAGGTTGAGCAGGAGAAAATAAAGATTCCGAGCCGGGATTCCGCTCGCCTCTGCCATCTCCTGATCAAATGAAATAAAGTGAAACTCCTTAAAGAATAGAAGGGTGGTCAACAGAATGGCAAAAGTCAGGAACAGGATGACAAGCAGGTCACCTGCGGTGACAGACAAAATGCTCCCAAAGAGATAACCGTAAATCTCCGGATTATATCCCTCCATCAAACCGATAAAAAGGATCGCCAGTGCCATGGTAAAGGTATAAAAAACACCAATCGGCACATCCGGCTTCATCTTTCCTTTTTCCTGAAGCTTAGCAATGATCCAGACCGTTGCAAGCCCGAAGATCACCGCCATGAGAAGTGGGGGAGCGCCAATCAGAAAGGCAAGCGTCACACCGGCAAAGGCGGCATGCGCCGTCCCCGCTCCGATAAAGGAAAGCCCTTTCAAAACAACGAATACCCCAATGACAGAACAAACCAATCCGATCAGGAAAGAAGAGAGAAAGGCCCGCTGCATGAACCCGTATGACAACATTTCAATCATAAATTAATGATCCTGCCCTGTAATAACAATACAGCTTGTCTGGACATTGCTTCAGGGTAATGCACAAGACGCGCAGAACCCGGAGCGTATGGTTTATACGTGAGGATTCGAACACCGTAGCAACGTCTCCATGGAGCAATCTCCGGACAAGCGATCAGGTATGGTGCGTATCGTGAATGATGATATAGGGCCTCTGGTCCCGTTCCGCCATAATAACCTCTTCGCCGTAGACGCGGGAGAGCGTCTCCTTTGTCAGGATTTCGTGGGGAGGTCCCTTCCCATATAGCCGTGTTTTCAGAAGAACAAGGGTATCCACAAAGGGGCTGATCATATTGATATCATGCGTCACAAAGACAATCGTCAGATGATAGGACCGATGAAGGTGACAGACCAGATCGATCAACTGATGTTGCGCGGTGGCATCGATTCCGGTCGTCGGTTCGTCTAAAAGAAGGATCTCCGGTCGTTGCGACAAGGCGCGGGCTATGAGGACACGCTGCTGTTCCCCCCCGGAAAGCGTGCCGAAAGGGAGATCTTTTAGGGTTTCCATCCCGACGGCTTGCAGTGACTCGGAGATAATCGTTTCGTCGCTTCGGGAAGGCCGTTTAAAAAGGCCGATGGCACCGAAACGTCCCATCATGGCCACCTCCCACGCCGTGATCGGGTAGTTTGGATCGGTCATCCCCTTTTGAGGGAGATATCCGATCCGTGCCCGGTGGTGACAACGGAGGGCCTCACAGGCGCAATCAAAGATCTGCAACTCGCCGCGAACCGGGGTCATCAGGCCAAGGAGGCCTTTCAGAAAGGTGGTCTTTCCTGATCCGTTTGGCCCGATGACGCCGACAAATTCCCCGGCCTTGATGTCAAGCGTGATGTCTTCCAGAGCGATGCGGTCGGCATAGGAAAATGTGGCATGAGAAAATTGTACGATAGGGGAAGCGGCCATTAAGGTTCCTTAAGACCCGCGCAACGCCGCGACAAGGACCTGAGTGTTGTGGCGAAGCAGATCGAAATAGGTCTCTGTTCCAGGGATTGCGCCGGGCAGGGGGGAGAGGACAACGATGGTTGCCCCAGTTTCATCCGCCAGGATCTTTGGTATCTTTGGGCTGAGTTGCGGCTCTGAAACAATGACCCGGACCTCTTCCTTCCGGATCAACGCGATGAGACCGGCGATATGTCTGGCGGAAGGCCGACTGCCAATTTGAGAGAGAATGTCTCCTTTGATGATAAACCCGAATCGGCGCGAAAAATAGGGCCATGCGGGATGATGCGTGATGATTGCCTTATCCGGGAGAGCCTTCACTGTTTCCATCAATTCTTTGACCAGTAGATCAAGGTCCCGAACATAACGTGACTGATTCTGAATGAAATCATCCTCATGTGCCGGATCCACCTTGATCAAGCCTTCGACAATATTCCGAATCATGATCTTCACATTCTCGGGGTCCAGCCAGATATGGGGGTTCGCGACGGGCTCTCCCGGATGTTCCAGTGCATGAGAGCTGTCATTGAGGAGAGAAACCCCCTGAGAGGTGATCACAACCGGAAGGTCCACCCGATTAGCATTCTCAATAAGAGGATCAATCCATACCTCCAGGCCAAGACCGATCTTGATGAGGAGACGAGCACGTTGAAGGGCAATCACATCACTCGGTTTCGGGGTATAGGTATGTTCACTTTCCAGGCCGCTGATCAGAGAGCTTACCTTAACGTGTGCCCCCCCGATCTCTTCGGTAAAACCTTTCAGGACCGGAAGGGTGGCAACAACCGCGATGGGTTCTGCCGCGTAAAGGGAAGCTGAACAGAAGACGAGAGAGAAGAAAAATCCGCTCCATATCAGGGGGAAAAGAAGGACCTTCTTCACCCTTTTTATTATCGTTGGGAATCGCATCAGGGATAAAACCATGAAAAGGGGGGGCAAGTCAAACCACCCTATCATTCATATAAATTATTTGATAAACTTATTTAAAAAGGTCAATATAATAGGAGATTTTTCAATATGAATGACCACTGGAATAAACACTTGGTTTTATTTTTGGTCTTGCTGTTTGGGCTGTCCCCTTTCAGCCTGACCCACGCGCAGGATGATGGCCCGGGGACAAGCGTTCCCTCTCTCGGAAACCGCCATATCTCCTCGATCCGGGCGACTCATCCGCCCTACAACAGCAAGCCGCCGACTTCCGGGCCGCATACGCATAATGTTGCCAAATGGGGGGTCTATCGGCAGCAGATTCCAAACGAGCTTCAGGTCCACAACCTTGAGGATGGCGGGGTCCTGATCCAGTATGATTGCAAAGACTGCAAGGACCTGATCAAACAGATTGAGAAACTGGCATGGAGCTATCTCAAGAAAAGCAAAAAGGGAGGAGAAAGCAGTCGCTACGGACACCTGCTTGCAGCCCCCTATGCCGGATTGGAAACCCGCATCGCCTTGACGGCCTGGACAAGGATCGACAAGCTGGACGATTTTGATGAAGCACGCATTAAACGGTTTATTGAGGCGTATATCGGGGTGGATCACCATCCAAGCGGTGCGAAATAAATCTGCATCGACTCTACAGATTTCGGGACGAAACAGACGCAACCCGCAATGAGTAAACAGATACGCTCCTAGGAATCTGTCTGAGAAATAGGATCGTCGCGAGGTGAATGGAAAATAGAGCCAAGTTTGCGGGTGATTTGAGGCGAATAGCCCCGCTATTTAACGAAAATAACCTGAAAAATGGGCTTATTTACCATCACCGCAGTAGATCCTTTATTTCTCAGACAGGCTCCTATGGGCTTTCCGCCTTGTCGGGTTGCCTTCTCTGCTTGAGTTTTCCCCGCTGGGAGTTCTCTCTCCTCGCATGGGTCGCATTGATCCCTCTCTTTTTTGCCATCCTTGACCAGAGCGTTTCCAGGGCTTTTTTTCTGGGATGGATCACCGGGATCATCTTCTTTTCTGGATCTCTTTCCTGGATCTCGTTCACCCTGAACCAATACGGCGGCATTTCCCATGGAATAAGTCTTCTCCTGACCTTCTTCCTCCTCGCGTATCTCTCGGTCTATTTCGGCCTCTTTACGGCGCTGCTCCGATACGTACCGGACAGGCGTCTCTCTGCCCTCTTCCTGGCTCCTGCCGCCTGGGCAACAACAGAGTTCATCCGGGGACAGCTTTTTACCGGATTTCCCTGGGCACTTCTTGGTTATTCACAATATAGATTTCTCCCGGTGATTCAGATCGCCGATTTTGGAAGTGTCTACGCAGTCGGGTTTGTCCTCGTCCTCGTCAACTTCGCACTCTTCAAGATCCTCCATATAGGATGGAAAGAAAAAAGGATCGCTGTTGCCCAGGTCACTACAGCCTTCGGCGTCCTTGCCTTTACACTCTTTTACGGTATGTTTCGCCTATCTCAGCCCATGGGAGACGGACCTTCCCTTTCCGTTTCAGTCGTCCAGGGAAACATTGACCAAGCTCAGAAATGGGATACACCATTCCGGGAGGAAACCTTCCAGACCTACAAACGCCTTTCCTTGATGAACCTTGAGGGAAAAAGCGCAACAAGACCTGAATTGGTGATCTGGCCAGAGGCGGCCCTCCCTTTCTTCTTTGAAGACGAGCCAGATTATCGAAGCGCGCTGCTGGACCTCTCCAGAAAAGGGAACTTCCACCTCCTCTTCGGAAGCCCGGCGTACAGTACCCTCCCCTCTGGGAGGATCTCTTTGTCGAACAGCGCTTACCTGCTTTCACCGGAAAACCGCCTATTTTCCCGTTATGACAAGATGCATCTCGTCCCTTTCGGGGAATATGTCCCGCTCTCTTCCCTTCTTTCTTTTGTTAACAAAATGGTCGAGGGACTTGGTGATTTTGTCCCGGGCCGCGAGGCAAAGCTCATGGCGGTTGGAGAAACCCGGATCGGAACGGTCATCTGCTTCGAGGTTATTTTCCCGGAAATGGTCCGCCAATTTGTTAAAAAAGGGGCGGTCCTGATGACCACGATCACGAACGATGCGTGGTTCGGAAGATCTGCCGCCCCTTATCAGCACTTTTCGATGGTGGTCTTTCGGGCAATTGAAAACCGCGTTCCCTTCGCGCGGGCCGCAAACACCGGCATCTCAGGATTCATCGACGCGACCGGGAAGATTACACAGCAGTCCCCTCTTTTTGTTGAAACAAGCCTTTCCGAAGAACTTCTCCCCGGAAATCGCAGGACGCTTTATACCCTGTATGGAGATTTTTTTGTGATGGCCTGTGCTATAATCACACTCATTTTTTGTATTTTTGAACAACGCAAAAGGAGAAAAGCCAATGCTCTATGAACTCCAGCAACAACTTGACGCCCTTCGATCTGAACTAGACCAACTCAGGGGGCATCTTTGACCTGGCCTCAATAGAGAATCAGATTAAGGAACTGGACGCAGCGGCTTCCGAGCCTGATTTTTGGAGTGATCCGGAGTCGGCACAAAAAAAGATCGCCCTCAAGGCAAGACTTGAAAAGGTCTCAAAGCAGTGGCACCAGATTGACGATAGTTGGGAAGAAACAGCCCTCCTGATTGAACTGAGCAAAGAGGAGAATGATGCCTCCGTTGAAAAAGAGATTGAAACAGCGATCGATGACCTTCGCCGGAAGACGGACCGGCTCACAATAGAAACCCTCTTCAAGGGTCCCAAGGATCTCAATAATGCCATCGTCACGATTCATCCGGGCGCGGGGGGGACCGAGTCGCAGGATTGGGCTCAGATGCTGATGCGGATGTATCTTCGCTGGAGCGAGAGAAAAGGGTACAGTGTAGAGACCTTCGATCTCCAGCCCGGGGATGAAGCGGGGATAAAGAGTGTAACCTTTGCCGCAAAGGGGTCCTACGCCTATGGCTATTTCAAGGCGGAGGCAGGCGTCCATCGTCTTGTCCGCATCTCTCCCTTTGATGCCAACAAACGGCGGCATACCTCGTTTGCCTCCGTTTTTGTCTCTCCTGAAATTGAGGATGATCCGGATGTCGTCATCGATGAAAAAGACCTTCGCATCGATATCTACCGTGCAAGCGGGGCCGGGGGACAGCATGTCAACAAAACTTCTTCTGCGGTTCGCATTACACATCTTCCGAGCAAAATCGTAACACAATGCCAGAATGAGCGGTCTCAACTTCAAAACAAGGCGGTTGCCATGACGGTTTTGAAATCGCGCCTCTATGAGCTACAACAGGAAAAGAAGCAGGAGGACATGGCAAAAATAACAGGAGAGAAAAAAGAAATCGGATGGGGAAACCAAATTCGATCCTATGTCTTCCAGCCCTACCAGATGGTCAAAGACCATCGAACCGGAATCGAAAAAGGAAACGTGACGTCCGTCATGGACGGTGACATCGACATCTTCGTAGAAGGCTACCTGAAAAGGCCAAAGTAGAAAGATCGGGCAAGATGTCTCAATGTCTTAGATTGGAACTTAAGGGACACCGTCAAGTCTTCTGAAAGACAAGGCCAGAGGCCTTTTTGGGGATCGAGACGTACTTTTGTACGTTGAGGAGACAAAGAGGCCGATAACGCAGTATTTCAGGAGAATCGGCGGTTTATCTATGAGCCTCGTTTTACTAGAGGAAGCTTGATCGATATCCTCGTCCCATGTCCCGGACTTGAATCAATAAAGAAGGTCCCGCCGGAGAGTTCCACGCGTTCCTTCATTCCCAGGATGCCGATGCCCCTCCGGGACATCGGAGGAGAGGCAAAATAACGCTTTACATTAAAGCCTCTTCCATCATCGGTCATATACAGATGTAAATGGATCTCTTTTTTCTCCAGAGAGATCACCACCGACTCTGCATTGGCATGTCTGGAAACGTTGTTCATCGCTTCCTGTACAATGCGGTAAAGGAGGGTTTCAAGCCTGGCAGAAAATCTCTTTTTAGACCCTGAGAGCTGGAGATGTACTCCTATTCCAGTCTGTTTTGAAAACGTATCGGCCGTCCACTGAAGCGTCGCGATGAGCCCGGATTCATCAAGAATCGCAGGGCGTAAATCATGGGAGATTTTCTGAACCCCTTCGAGGGTTTTCCCGGTCTGCTCAATGATCTGGTCAAGACGGGCACGAAGTGCTTCTTCGGGGTTTCCAAGCTCTTTCTTCATACATTCCAGTGTGTTTTTAATGTTTTTCATGTTTTTTCCCGACTCGTCTCTTAATTTTTTTGCGATACGTCGGCGTTCCTCTTCCTGGATATTCGCCATCGCAAACGAGAGGGATTGTAACCGTTCCATATGTTTCTGCACGGCCTGGTGTATTACTGCATTTTCGAAGGCGTGCGCAATCTGGCCCGCCATACTCTCAATTCTTTCAACCTCCTCTTTAGAAAAATTCCGGAAGTAGCGCGTTTCATCGAGAAGAACAATACCGACCGTCCGTTCCTTCTTGATCAAGGGGATCGAAAAGAGTGAGCGCGATTTAAAGGTCTTGATCCACTTTTTACCGACCCGCGCGTCATGAGGAGCATTATCGACAACGATCGGATGCCGATCTCTCGCAGTAAGCGGGATGAGTGTATTCTCATTCATCTTATACTCGATCTTCCGAATGGCTTCACTACAATGGTCTGACCCGGCAACCCCCAGAAGAAGACTTCTTTTATCCTCTACTGAAAAGATGTAGCAGTTGCTGGCCCCGACCATCTGCTTAAGACTATTCGCAATCGAAGGAAGAAGTTGTTCCAGATGGAGGCTCTTCGCAATCGATTGTCCAACCTCATTGATAATCTTGAGGTCAGAAACCTGTTTTCCCATGTCAGCAAACATCTTTATGCTGTCAAGTGAGAAGGCAAAGGCATTTGCCGCCCGACCCAGGACGACGACATCATCTTTTGTAAAAATTCTGCTCCGGCTAAAAAGGCAAAGGATTCCCCAGGAACTTCCGGATAGCTTTATCGGAGTCCCCATGTAGGAACGAAGCCCCTCTTCTCCGACCAGCTTTTCTTTCAAGGGCGTTTTCGCTTCCTCCGCAACCATCAAGGTCGGCGCTTTCCGGATGATGACTTTTCCGATACCCGCATCTCCGACTTTTATTCCATGTTTCTCCAAGCGTTCCGCTGTCTCTTCCGAAATATGATGATGCGCTGCCAGAAAGAGTCGATGGCTTTTCTCCTCCAGTTTCAAGAGGTAGCCCCCATCCATATCCACGGAGGTGAGCATCTCTTCCAGTGCCCTCTGGAGGACCTCCTCCTCCTTTACACATTGGCTTAATATGGAAAGGGTCGATTCAACGATCCCATGCTCGATATTTTTACGGACAAGCTCCTTCTCCAAGGTCTGAATGCTTGTCGCATCCCGTCCGCTCAACTCAAATACAAGAGGATTTTTCCCCTTCTGTATCGATGTGAGCTCTACCGACAAGACCCCTTTCAAGGCACCCTTTTTTAAAACCTCCAGATCGAAGGACACTTGGCTTTTCTTTCCTGATTTCAATCGCTTGACCTGATCGGAATAAGATGCCATTCCGTTGGGTGTCAGGAACCGGGAAAGGGGAAGATTTGAAATATTTTCCACCCCATACCCTAAATAATCTGAAAATGGGGAGTTTAATTCAAGGATACGACCATAACGATCAAGCGATACCTTGAGAAGCGGATCCTCTTCTTGTTCTTTTTGAACTTGTTCTTTTTGTTGTTTTTCTTTTCCGCGCATTCTCTGGAGGAGGAAAGGACAGATTAGATTTGAAATCAGGAGGAAGGTTTCTTGATCTGCCGGGGTCAGGGCATTCGGCCTTGAATAAGCAATCGAGAGCGAGCCAAACACTTTTTCTTCCGAACAAAGCGTCGCCCCCGCAAAGCTCTGGACGCCCAATCCTCGGATGACCTGACCTACAAATTTGCGATCTTTTGAAATATCATCCGAAAAAAGACCCTGGGCTTCCTGAAGAACAATACTCGGAAGGGATTGCCAGGCTCGAAGGATGGGACCATCCTCGCCAAAGCCTTTCGGCATCCCCTGGTGGGAAACAAGACGCCACTCTTCCCCCTTTTCTTCGCGTCCGAAGAGAAGGAGAAGGTCTGCTCCCATCGACGTTTTTATCTGATTTAAGAGGCGGTCAAGAAAATCGGAAGAAGGGTGTAGCGATTCCGCATGCTCCGAAAACACCTGCAGAATCGGCTGAATCTTTTCGTATACGGCGGGACCTGAAAGCTTCGCCTCGTCTCGCCCTGAAGCGTACATCGGTTGATCGGACATTATGAACCCCTGCATTCCATACCCCCTTCGATACCGTATACGGAGACAGGCCCCGCTTCGCCTCAAAGGGATACTGAAGCACCTTTCGGGTGCCCTTATGGCAGGATAAACGTATCAATTTGATGTTTAACATATAATACATTGGCGGTAACTGCCAATCTGGTATGCACACTACCACACCTTTGCGATAAAAGTCAAAATGACCCGGGTTCAAAGGTTCTGATTCACTAATCATGGAATTTTCATGGTTATTGATTTGAATTTGACTCTGTATCGGCAATTAAGTAGAATCACCCGTAACGCTTCAGCACACCCATCTTTTCCTCCATGGCGGCGTTGCTGTGGTGCTCGAATCCTCGCGTAGTAACACTACGCTCCGGTTCTCCGTTCCTCGCGCCTTACCCCGAGAAAAATATGAGCATGCTGAAGCGTTTTGGTCGCGCCATTGACTGGGAAGAACAGAGGCAGAAATTGAAACCGAGAATATTCCTCATCATTGTCCTCTTCGCCCTGCTGGGGGCCTGTTTCAGCCGCCCGCCGGAGGGGATGGTCGCCATTCCGGCCGGAGAATTCATCATGGGGACCGATGAGGTAGATGAATCGAACTTTGCGGCAGAGCAAGGCATTGTCAAACCCTGGTTTGTCGACGAAGGCCCCTCCCACAAAATATTTCTTCCCCTTTACTATATCGACCAACATGAGGTGACGAACGCGGAATATGCCGAATATGTCCTTGCCGAGAAAGTTGACCCTCCGCCCTACTGGGAAAAGGGACGCTACCCGCAAGGGGGTGATCACTTCCCCGTGGTCATGGTCAGCTGGGGAGAGGCACAAGACTACTGTCGTTCAAAAGAGGGACACCTTCCGAGCGAAGCCGAATGGGAAAAAGCCGCGAGAGGGGTAGATGGAAGACCCTATCCCTGGGGAACGGAATTCGATATTCAAAAAGTGAATGTCGGGGGGTCGTCACAAGATCTCAAGCCCGTCGGGAGCTATGTTGCAGGAAAGAGCCCTTATGAGGTCTTTGACATGATCGGAAACGCGTGGGAATGGACCGCCGACTGGTATCAGCCTTACCCCGGAAGCAAGCACAAGAGCAAGGACTATGGAAGACGAATCAAGGTACTCCGGGGAAATTCCTGGTCGAGCATTGGACACTTTCCGGAAGAAATCCATAGCGAGCTGGTTAAACATCACTCCACGGTCACCTTTCGACTCTTTGCGCCCCCAGATGCAACCATTAACGACGTCGGCTTTCGATGCGTTCGACCCAGTTAAATCACACCCGAACCGATTTTGATCGTTCCCCCATTAAATCAAAGAGCAAATTGGAGTCGTTGAAGCACTGGCCCCTCCCACTTGTCAGAACAGTTCAAGCCCAGGGTCTTCATCCGGTCGACACTCTTCAAAAGGGAAGATGGGAAGAGGCTTTCTTTCTCCTTGATGGCTCCGCGGGGGGTTGGTTTGACGGCCGATACTCTCTTTTGGGGGGCTCCCCTTTTGCCCGCTTTCAAAGCAAGGGAGATTCCAGCCGCTTCACCACACTCCATCCCGAAAAAAAGGAGTCGACATCCTCCAATGAAAATCCCTTGCTTCACCTACAGCACTGGCTTGACCAATTTAGACCCAGAGTGGAAGCAGATCGCCCTTTTTCAGAAATCCCCTTTCTCGATGGAGGGGTCGTTGGCTTTTTTAGCTATGAACTCGTCCGGCAGTTTGAAACCCTCCCGCCGCCGGAAGCGGAAGATCCGGATCTCCCGGATATCGACCTCCTTTTCTTAAATCTATTCGTCATCTTCGATCATGCACAGGATTCTCTTCACGTGATATACAATCCGGCCCCAGAGATGATCCTAGGACAAACCCGTGAAAAAGTTTATCAGGAAGGCCGGGAGAAAATAGACAGGGTCTGTGAGGGTCTGGCCGGGCCGACACCACAGGACAAGCTTGAAGGCCCCACCTTCCCCTCACAGGGCAGAACGGGCTGTTCTCCGGAAAGATACATGGAGATGGTCCGGCAAGCAAAGGCCTATATTTCGGCAGGCGACATTTTTCAGGCCAATCTCTCTCATTGCCTTAGTTTTCAGGACTCCCACACCTCCCTCTTAGAGGTATACAGACAACTCTGGAAGATTAATCCCTCCCCTTTTTCAGCCTACCTTGATCTGGGAATAATCCAGATCGCCTCAGGATCTCCGGAAAGACTGGTACGGGTCAGGAAATCCCTCCATGGTGATATCGTCGAGACGCGGCCCATTGCAGGGACGCGGCCCCGAGGTCGGACCTCTCTTCAGGACCAACAAATGATCAAGGCGCTTTACGGCAGTGAAAAGGAACGGGCGGAACACTTGATGCTCATCGACCTGGCGCGGAACGATCTCGGAAAGATCTGCCGATATGGCTCGGTCACTGTCGACACCATGATGACCCTGGAAAAATACTCCCATGTCTTTCATCTCGTTTCCAATATCACCGGGACTCTGGTTCCAGGAACCACGCCGCTTCAAGTCCTGAAAGCCCTTTTCCCGGGAGGCACCATTACAGGGGTCCCAAAAATCCGGTGTATGGAAATCATTGCAGAGTTGGAAAAACGCGCGAGAGGAATCTATACCGGCGCGATCGGCTATATCGGATTTGGAGGAGAGATGGATCTGAACATTGCAATTCGTACCTGGGTGCGGACGAAAGATCAGATCTCCATGCAGGTCGGTGCGGGAATTGTCGCTGATTCCATTCCCGAACTGGAATATCAAGAAACGCTTCAGAAAGCAGCAGCCTTGATGAAGGCCTTAGGGACCAACTGACGATGTGGATTTACCTGAACGATCGCTTTGTCCCTGAAGAAGAGGCAAAGGTCTCCATTTTCGATCATGGCTTTCTCTATGGAGATGGTCTGTTTGAGACGGTCCGGGCTTACTCTGGGCGAATCTTTGCCCTCTCAGAACATCTGGACAGGCTATCGCACTCCGCAGACCGCCTGGAAATTTTACTTCCCCCTCGCGCATCGCTCGAGACCCTTCTGTATGAAACACTCAGACAAAACCAACTCAACAATGCCATGCTCCGCCTCACGATCACTCGGGGCGAAGCGGGCATAGGCCTCGCCCCGAATTCCAGGCCTAAGGCCAAAACAACCCTGGTGATTACACCCCGCCTGTTTGACGGATATGCTGCTGAATACTATAAAAATGGAGTCAGCGCGGCCATCGTCTCAGTGCGCCGGAATTCACCCGATGCATTGGACCCCGCACTAAAATCCTTGAGTTTTCTAAACAACGTCATGGCAAAAATAGAGGCAACTAAGAAGGGGGCTTTTGAAGGGATCTTCCTCGACCTGAAAGGACGCCTTTCGGAAGGAACAACGAGCAATCTCTTTTGGCTTCAGGATGGCGTGATCAAAACCCCCGCGGCCAGGGCGTCTATTTTAGAGGGAATCACGCGCGGTGTGGTTCTTGGTCTGGCAAAAAAGACGGGGATTTCCCTAAAAAAAGGCTGTTACCTCCCTGAAGAGCTTCTCGGCGCCGAGGAGGCTTTCTTAACGAACACCGGTCTGGAACTGATGCCCTTGACAAAGGTCAACGGGAAAAAGATCGGGACAGGCTTACCAGGCGGGATGACACGCAGGCTCCATCAGGCATTCAAGGAGGTGGTTGGCTTAGGAGCCTGTCGGACTTAGAATGAATCTACTACGAAAAAGCCTTTGTGGCCCATTTTCCAGATCATTTTCGTTAAATATGCCAGATATTCGCCTCAAATGATCAAAAAAATGGACTCAAAATGGCTTTCTCTCGCTACGATCACCTAAGTCCGACAGGCTCCTAAGCCTTGGGGGAGGCCTTCTCCCTGACAGGCTTTTTTTCGACCTTCAATTTCGAGATACGCCGACCGTCTATGTCGACAACGGTAAATTTGTACTCCCCATAGCGAATATTCTCTCCCCCCTTTGGCATGCCCTGAAGCTGAGAAAGAACAAATCCACCCAAGGTCTCGTAGTCAGCAGACTCCGGGACGGGAAAACCATATTCGCCTCTCAAATCTCTTACATTCAGAGAAGCATCGACAACCCATGACCCGTCTTTCATACGCTCTACAGGGCGGTCTTCCGTATCAAACTCGTCCTGAATCTCCCCAACAATCTCTTCGATGATGTCTTCCATCGTGACCAATCCCTCGACACTGCCATACTCATTAACGACAATCGCGAGCTGAGTTCTCCTCCGCTGCATCTCTTTAAGAAGGACGCTGACCTGCATTGTCTCCGGAACAAAATAGGGCGGGTGAAGAAGGTCTTTCACAACCACCGGTTTGCCGCGGTGCAGGATATCGAGTAAGTCCTTAAAATAAAGGATCCCGGAAATTTCATTCAGGTTGGTTTTAAACACAGGGTATCTGGAAAAGTTATTCTCGGTGACGTATTCCAGAACTTCCTGAGAAGGGGTGTCGATCTGGATGGAAAGAATCTTCGGTCTCGGAACCATGACTTCCTTGACCGAGGTATCCGTAAACTCAAATACACTGTGGATCAACTCCTGTTCCGTCTCGTCAAAGACCCCTTTTTCCCTCCCCTCTTTTAACATCAGCTTGATTTCATCTTCTGAGATATAACTTCCAGAAACAATCCTCCCTCCCTCCGAGCCTAAAAAAATCCGAGTTGAAGCCGTCAGCACGCGGACAAAGGGGCGCAATATCTTGGCAAGAAGGTTCACTGGTTTTGCAAGCGCCAAGGCAATCTGGTCAGGATATTTCAGGGCCAGGGACTTTGGGACCAGTTCACCCAGAACAAGGGAGAAGTAGGAAATTCCGATCACAACCAGAAATACCGAAATAAACTCACTGGACGATTGCAAGAAGGGAATCTTATCGATAAAAGGCTTAATTGACCCGACCGCGGTGATACCGCCAATGGCCGCAGCCGCCGATCCGAGGAGGGTCACTCCGATCTGAACCGTCGCCAAAAAAGGCTCCGGATTGGCCTGGAGCTGTTGCACATACCCTGCGTGGGGATTCCCCGCCTCAGTCAAACGCTTAATGTTGCTTTTTCGAGCGGCGATGACCGCAATTTCCGCCGAAGAAAAAAACCCGTTCGCCAAAATAAGGACAAGGATCAGCGTAAATTCAAACAGCATATAGATAGAACCTCATACCATCAAAGATACCATAAAACAACAGGACGAACAAGAGATCGTCAGGGATGTGTCGAGGTGTGGCAGTCTCATGGGTTCGGAAATAAGTATTGTATATTATAATCCTGTATTATCAGGAGGATAAACTATCCATCCCCTCAAGGCTCTGGAATGAGGGAGCTCTTTTTTTATTGACTTTTCAGTCTATTAACGGTAACGTACGCCGCATTATCCATCTGTGAACGGATGGTCGGCTTCCCGAAGGTTCTTTCGTTGGATGGAGACTTGAACAGACGAACCCGTACGCGTTTTCGATCGATCGTTCTCCTCTCTCTGCTTCTCACTCTTATATTTCAGAATCATGCCTGGACACAGCAGCTGAGCCTCGACTCTTTGTGCCTCTCTGACCCGAGAATAGATCTCCCAGTGTCTCAGTTTCTTATGTCCCGTATATATGGGCGATATAACTGGAAAATCACCCATTGTGCGCTTCCCCCCGAATTCTCCCCTATGGAAAAAGGAGTTGCGGCGCTTCAGCGAGGAGATCTCAAGAAAGCAGAAGCCAAGTTCCTGGAGGTCCTAGAGACCGATCCGAAACATCCATTTGCAAATCTTCACCTCGGGAACATCTTTTTATCCACGGGGCGATTCGATATGGCCTTTCCTGCCCTGAACCGTGCCATTGCCTCAAACCCCGGCCTCGTACAGGCCCATCTTTTCCTCGCCAATCTACATGAAAGGCAAGGGAGGCTCACGGAAGCGATCAGAACCGTCCAGAAGGCCTACATGCTCTTTCCTGAGGAGACATCTCCCGAGGCAAAGGCTCTATCTAGTCGGCTGGCGCGCCTGAGAAATCAGCTCGAAAGCAAGACAAGCTTCGAACGGGGAGTCAAGCTCTTGCGGGAAGGGAACAACGAGGCTGCGGAAGCGGCGTTTCGGTCCGTTCTGGCCCTTCAAGCTGAGAATGTTCAAGCCTACCACTTCCTGGGCCTTTCTCTCGGGATTCAAAACCGCTTTGAGGAGGCAATCGAACAGTTCGAGGCCTTGCTCCGGATTCAACCGAAATCGATCGATTCCAGAACGCGCCTGTCGGAACTTTATCAATCGGGAGGGAGACTCACTGACGCCCGGTCGGAACTTGAAACGGGACTCTTTTTTCTGGAAGACAAGGATGGTCCGCTCGCCCAGTCTCTGGAAGAGAAATTGGATGATGTCGAAAATAGAATCGAATTGAAAGGATTCTTGGATCGGAGTTCAAAAGCGATCTTAGATAAAAGGGTTGACGTAGCAATCGCAACGCTACAGGACATCCTGAAGATCAATCCAGAACATGCCCTCAGCTATTTCAACCTTGGAAACATTTGGGCACAGAAAAACCGCTTCGACCTGGCGGAACTTCACTTTAAAAAGGCGCTTAAAATCTCCCCAGCATTCACAGAGGCCTATCAACGCTTAGGACAAGTCTACGGGATCATGCGCTCCTTTGGAAAGGCCAAACAACAATACGAATCAGCCCTGGCAACCCCGGGCGGGAAGCTTAAACCAATAAAAGGAAGACTGAAGGCCTTAATTGTTCAAAGCGAAGAAAGGATGCGACAAACCAGTGCGGCTGCGGAAAACGCCTCCCAGGCATCTCGGGAACACATTGAGGGCGGTGATCCTGAAAAAGCGCTTGCGTTTTTGGAACGCGCCGTTTTTCTCGATCCGGAAAATTCAAAATACCATTTTTCCCTGGGAGAGCTCTATGAACAAAAAGGTGACATCGACCGGGCATTGAATGAAATGCGGGGAGCCCTGGTCTTTAATCCGAACCTTATCCAGGCCCACCAAAACCTCGGACGCCTACTTGAAAAAAAAGGATACGTCTACCAAGCGGTGAAGGAGTGGAAACTGGCCTATGCCCTTCAACCCTCGGGTCGAAATAAGCAGGAACTTATGCGCTTGGCACGGAAGCTGAAAGAAACAGAGAAACAAACGTTTGCCCTGATCGCGCAGGCGGAGGAAGAAGCCCGGGAGGAGAGAAAGACGGCAGCGATCGAATTTCTGAAAAAGGCGCTTCTGCTCGCACCGGATAATTTAAGGATCCGTTTGATTCTTGGCGATCTTTATACGGAAACACGGGATGTGACTGCCGCTTACGCTGAACTCAATGCCGTTTTAATGCTGGAGGAGAAGCACGAGGGGGCAAAATATCGCTTGGGAAAGCTCTATTCCTCCGCGGGGCAATGGCGAGACGCCGAAAGGATTTTCCAGGAAATGCTTCAAGGGGAAGGACGCTCCGAGCACATTCGTGAAAAGGCCGAAACAGCGCTGGCACTTGCCTTGAAAAGACTAAGGAATGAAAAAAGCGCACAACGGCATCTGCAGCGGGGAAATCGCTTCTTCTCGGCACACGACTACCTTGCCGCGATAGAATCATACGAAAGGATACTCACAATCTACCCTTCCCACGTAAGAAGCCTCTATCAGACAGGCTTTTCTCATGAAAACCTAAGCGAAAATGAGAAAGCAATCCGTTTCTATGAGAAGGTCCTGGACCTCGACCCCCGGCATGTACAGGCACGCCAACGCCTCGGCTTTATCCATGAGACGGAAGGGAAAAATGAAAAAGCCATTCAGATATACCGGGCGACACTGCCTCTTTTCAATGGAGAAGACGATCCTGAGGCAGTTTGGGTCAAAAATCGTTTAAGCGTGCTAGAAAAGCGTCTTGTCGTCTCCATTAATCATGTGGTACTCAGCTATAACAGCAACCCGGCGGGATCTTCCAATCCTAAGGGAGACCTTTCTTCAAATCTGGGCATTGATCTGACCTACTACATCCGAAAAGACCGGCGTATTCAGATCCCTTTCGCTGTCAGCACTCACAACACATTCTTCTTTCAATCGAATTCCTATTTTAGTAGTGAAAGTTTTTCCCTCTCCGTCACAGGACTGGATTCACCCTTCTCTTATTCTGCCGGCTACACCCTTCGGCTGGGTCTGGCAAAAGATGGGGTGACGGGGACGGACAATATCGGAAGAATCGGGCTAACCTGGACCGGGGCACTTCCGTCAACGATCGGCCTGGACTACAGATACACCACCTTTACTTCTGTCAGCAATGAAAACTTTGATGCCATCCGGCAAAATCTTCGGCTGAGCCTGACGCAAAGGTGGGGAAGGGACAGCGCAACACTCTCATACCGCCTCGCTGACAATAACGCAAATCTGAACGATCAGGCCTCTCAGACGAACGGGATAGGACTCTCATATAACAAGGCCCTCTCAGACAAGATCAGAGTGGGCATTTCCATTAATTTTGAGCGCGTTCAATTTATCAATACGGATTCGCGGGAGAAAATCCACCGAAGGAATATTTTCAGGAGCCTCGGCCTGACCACCTCTTATGTGCTCCAAAAGAATCTGGTCTTCAATTTAAGCTATACCGAACAGCGCAACCGGTCCAATCTTCCCTCCGGCGCCATCACGGTAGAACAACGTCTTTCCGGGCAAGCGACTTCACTCGGGAGCTATAATCAACGACTGTTGAACCTGAGCGCAAACTGGTCTTTCTAAGGAACCTCTGATTAAGTCCGGGTTGGTACGCATCGCATAAGCATAAAAATATTTAAGTTCAACTCGTATCGAAGAATCATTCCCATTCTTTGGGAAGGTTCTTCCATTTTCCAGGAGATCTTATGTTTTGATTTAAGGCGTAAATCGCAGAGGATGGTTCTCGCGAAGCCATAGCCTGCTATTGTCAAGATTTACAACGCAGAAGCGGAACATTTTTGCCCTGAAAAAACTATCCGCGACTTATTCAGAGGTTCCCTGAGTCAAACCGCTACAGAGGCCTCACGATCCCTGCGGGGAGGAGCTCTTGGAGATTTTGCCCAAAATCAGGAATGACCTAAGATCTACGATTGGATCTTGGGATAAACCGCATAAGTCACCTGAAAGACTAGGCCAGAGGCCATAAGGACGACCGAGGCGTACTCACCCGTACGGTGAGGAGCAAAATGGCCGATAACGCAATACAAGCAGGCCAATCGGCAGTTCCTAATTCCGTCATCGCGGAATTAGGGGATGAAGAGCCTATTGACATCTTGTGGATAACATTCTAAGTTAGACCTTTTCGCTAAAACTTGAGAAAGAATGCTATTTGCCCCCTTTAGAATCAAACAGACCAGAGGATCTTCCCATGGGAGGCCTTGCGGACTCCGTGTTGTCCGATCGGCCATCGTTCTGGCCTTCTTACTGCATGCCGGACTCGCCTGGGCACAGATCGATGTAGAGGACATCTTTCCAAGCATCCTTGCCCCCGAACGAAAGAAAGCGCCCTCCGAAGTCAAGAAAGAAGCCCTGCCGGAGGAGAAAGCGCCCAAGGCGCCACCCTCCGTGCTCGACCGGGCACTCAAGCGCATCAGTCACGATTTGACCTGGGGTGGATATCTACGGAATGAGACCGCTTTTCGGATCGTAGACCCGACCGGATTTGACAAAATCCTCAATATCATACAACTTGAAGGTCGCTACCGCCTGACTCCGAGGGTAAGCCTCTCCGGACGCTTTTGGGCCTTTTATGACGCGGCATACGATGTAGAAAGTATCAGCACAGTCAGCCCTCGCAAAGGTTCCACCGTCCCCTGCCCGGAAGAAGTAAATCCGAACAACCTCGACCTGGATAATCCCTGCAATATTGAGATCGTGGATCATCGGACCAAGTTCAAAGAACTCTACCTTGATATCAACATGGAGAACTTCGATCTCCGGATCGGCAGGCAGATCGTCCGTTGGGGGGTCGTGGAAGGATCCCGGGTCACCGACGAGGTCAACCCTCTCGATTTTTACGAATTGATCTTAAGGGATATTGATGACCGATATATCCCCCTCTTCATGGTCAAGGGGGATCTTTACCTGGGGGCCAACTCCTTTGAGGCAATCTGGATTCCCGAGGTTCGAGGTCACCGTCCCGCGCCGCGGGGGAGCGAGTGGGAACAGTTTCAGCTTCTACCGGGACATATCAAACCAAGGCATGCATTCCAGGATATTACAGACTTGGATCAATTTAAGGAGGATATCGATAACGGCGAGTATGCCTTAAAATACACGCGCGTCTTCACTGGCCATGAGATTTCTTTCAGTTACTTTTATACCTGGGATGATTTTCCGGCCTCCTTTAGAAGCATCCAGGAGGCGACTATTTTCGGAGGTGAGGTCGCGGTTGATTTTCAACCGCGTCACAACCGGCTCACAATTTTGGGGACCACGTTCTCCAAGACCTTTCCCAGTTTTGTCTTAAACGCAGAGGCGGTTTATGTTGATGGAAAAATGTTTGGAACCCGCCTACAAAATCAGCCTTCGGCGGAGTTCGGGGAAAAACAAAGGGATTTTGTGAAGGGCGCAATCGGATTTGACGCCTATGTCCTCGGCGTCGACATCTCACCCGCAATCATCCTCCAATACATTTTCTACCATGATGAGGCGATCATCCAGGACCGCCTCGATACCGTCATCGCTCTCTTCCTCCGAAAGGAATTTGTTCATAATGTCTGGTCGGGGAATCTGCTCCTTTTAAGATTTGAAAATGACAATGACTGGCTGATCCGCCCCCGCACCAACTATAACGTGACCGACCGGGTCCGCCTCTCTTTCGGACTGGATCTCTTTGAGGGAAAGATCGGAAGCGGCCAGCCGGGAGAATTTAATTTTATCGGATTTTTCGACAATAACGATCGACTCTTTTGGGATATTACCTACAGTTTCTGATGATGAAAGAACTCCGCTTGTACATGTGTCTGACATTACTACTATTGCTTGCCGGATGTAGTGCGCAACCCTTTCCTCCTGACCCTGAGCCGACCGGAGACAGAAATGTCTCGTTCACTGAAACCTTCCTCTTTAACTTCAAAACCGGGGTTGGAGATATTTCAAAAGGGAATCCGGCCGGGAACCTCCAGATAGTATCCAATGCCGATCTCGCAACCTTGCTTTCAGCGGCACAAGATAAACAACTCCTGGGCCAGAATCTTGGCATGGTCAGCGGGGTGGTCCTTTTTAACGGAGCCACGGTCAAGGATGTGGCCCTGAAAGTCACCGATGCCGCCGGGAATATCATTGCCATCCGGATCGAGGGGGAGATAGAGAATGAAAACACGGTTCTACGCCTTCCGGACGGAACGGAATGTCAGGGGAGCTTTGCCGAGGATCCTAATAAGTCTGAGAACGGATTTCTTTCATTTGATGCGTCGGGGAAAATTTCGAGCTCCCTCTGCGTAAGCAGAACAGCCCGGGGTCAAGGAAGTATTTATTACAATAGCCCGGGTGGAATACCCGATTTTTCAAATGGCAAGGGAACTTCTGAGGCAGGTTCATTTACGATTTTCAATGTTCCTGCCGGAGATATTTATCTTTGGGCCTCGCGCGCAGCAAGAGGAAGTACGCGCATCACAGTTTTTGCGGAAAAGATCTCCGTTGGAAATATCCAGGTCTTTCCCATTACGATCGCTACAACAAACGTCGACGGCAACGCGGTGGACATCTCTCAAACAGATGGGACGCGTGTTTTGGACGCGACAATGACCATTCTGGGAAGTAATCCTGTCCTGACCGCAAACAGCGGAGCGGATGGAAATTATGTCTTCCCCACCATTGGCGCCAACAGCCACTTTATCATGAAGTCTGAGAAGAGCAGCTTCTGGACAACATACCAAGACCTCAACACCGCACCCTTTCAGGGACAGGCCAATATTCCGACGGTCAACCTCGACGCGAAGTTCTATCCGAATACTTACATCGATGAGAAGGCTGCCGAAGTTGGGATCACGACCATCGACACCTCAAAAGGGATTATCGCCGGTCGGGTCCAGAAAGGTGACGGAACCCCTCAGCACTGTGCCCTGTTGACCGTCACAAATGGAAACGGAGACAATCTTTTGGATGCAGGCGTAAGAATTGCCTACCCCGGGGATAACAGACCGGACTGCACAAGAAAAGACCCGAATAATAGTTCGGTATCGGATCCAAACCAAACTTCCTCAAGCGGGCAATTCATCATATTCAATCTCCCCCCCGGAGAGGTCTTTATTCGATTCGTGGCAAAGCTCAATCCCGAGCCTGCGGTGACCCGGATCAGCGGCGGGGCAATCGCTTCGGCCTTTCCCGGAGTGGTCTTTGATCTGGACCTCTTCAATTCGGGAAACGGATCCTCTCAGGAGCTTTCAGGCGGGGTCAGTAACGAGAGCAGTTTGTCTGTCTCTCCGGATACAGATATCGATATCCTGGGAATCATACAGCGGACTTACAATGACACATTTGATCTTGCCGCATATAAAAGTGATCCAAGCGGAGACTATCTCATCCCGGAAAATACTGCCAAAGAAGATCCGCCTTATCCATTGGTCGCAGGTATACCATACCGGCTGAAAACCTCGAAGGCAGGGTCAGCCGATACCTACCAGACGGTCAGGATATTCAATTCGGCAACCAAACAGGATCTGATCATATCGAGTAGCACGCCCCCCGCTTCCGGAAAGGGAGAAATCCACGGCGAGCTGATCAATCAGAACACTGGGCGTCTGGCTAAAGCGGTCACCTTAAAAATTACGGACTTGACAGGAACGCCCGTCGGCGGCGGGGAACTCACTTCAGCGGAGGGCAAGTTTACGATTACCAACCTCAATCCCGGCCTGGTCAACATAAAAGTCATCTCAGGGGATGATTCCGGAAACTTGGTGGCCCGTGTGTATGATCAAGGGGTTTCCTTCGTGAAGTTTCCCATGGTCAAGGTTATTCCGGTAGAGGTCAGCGTAACAGGGAATGTGAAAGATCTGGGGGGAAACACTGTTACCACGAGTTTGAAGATCCTGGGCCGGTCGGGCACCGTCAATTCATCGGACTTCCTTGACCTTGCGAAGGGCATTCAACTGGATACAAACAGCCGCTTTGTCATCAAGGCAACCAATGTAGATTTTGATACATATAACTTCTTTCCAAAGACCGGTATTACGGATTTATCCGGTCTGGATCTGTTTTCAGTCTCCAGAAATGAAATAACAACAATCGCTGGCGGAACGCCGCCCGATCCTTTAGATGGAATTATTGTCGGGAATACGGTTGAAAACCGCTTTGATCTGGGCTCCTCGACTACGACTTGCAACGACAACACCCATGGACTCGCAGCCGGTTTTTTCAATCAGGACACCAATCTAGATATTGCCGTTACGAATTGCCCCGACTCCGCCCCCGTCTCAGGCCCCTCGGACAGCGTGACCATTTTGTTCGGGGATGGGAATGGCGGTTTCAATACACCCTCTGAAGAAGTCGTCGGGAAAAATCCTGTCGCGATTACCCTTGGAGATTTTAACGGCGACGGGAGTTCTGATCTGGTGGTCGCCAATCAGGGAGATGACCCCGTTACAGACACGGGCATTTCGATTCTCCTGGGTAACCCAAAAGGCCAGTTTGCCTTGGTCGCAAACCCGATTCTTGATGACAACAAGGTCTCGCTTCCCATCACCGCACAACCTTTAGCATCTCCTCCTGTTGTCGGAGTCCCTTCACCCGTCAACGGTCCGGTTGCCCTGGCTGTCGGTCTCTTTGACTCAGACACAAATCTTGATATTGCCGTGGTCAATGGTGGAAATACCTCTGTCTTTATCTTATTGGGAAATGGCGATGGCACCTTCCACCCGAATGTTGATCCGACATTCGGAACCCTGATCTCAAATTCAATTACAGGGACGCCTACCGCCATCCTGGCTCATAATTTTAACAAAGACATACAAAACCAGGTAGATCTCGCCATTGCCATTAGCAACGGCACTGCCCCCGGAGAGATCCTGGTCCTGCATGGCAATACAGCAGATGGAACATTTCAAGCCCCCGATGGTACCTTATGTATTACAAATCCGATTTCGGTTGCCGATCCCAGGGCGATGATCACGGTCGATCTCAATTCAAACAATGTCCAGGATCTGGCCGTTGTCTCCGGAAATACCATTGCCATCCTTACAGGCAATGCGAGCGGCACATTTGAACTGCTCAAAGACCTGAGCAATGGCCCTGAAATAGATCCAGCCACGGGGAATCCAGTTCTCGATGCCTGCGAGAACCAGATTTTCCTCATAGCAGACCCTATCCTTTTTCCACCCGGAACCAACCTGACAGACATTACCTTTGGAGAGTTCAATGGGGACAACCGCGTCGATCTCGCGGTTTCCGATAAAGGGAGTGCTGGCATTGATCAGGTTTTTGTCCTCTTCGGAATTGGCGATGGGACATTCTCTGACCCGATTAAACTGTTTGGCACCGCGCCAGGAATTAATCCTGATCGTATTCTGTCCGTCAACATCGACAATAACGAACTGATCGATCTAATCGTGGTCGGCTCCAAGATGGAAAGCCTCCTCGGAAGTGAAAGACCGGTTGGGGGAATCTCTGTTGAGGCAAGAAATATGTCAGGCCTCCCCGCGGGAGGAGCGACACTCTATCTCGACTGTTCCGGAGGGGTCGATCCGACTTTAAATGCGACAGTATCTTGCACGAATGAAGACCTTAGCGGTCGTTTTGTAATCCTAAATCTCGATGTTCCGCCCGGTTTACCTCCCCCACCCGCCTTGACCGTGGTTCGGGCAAAGAACCAAAATGACTTTGGCGGGACTAGCTGCCCCTCTCCCATAAAGTGCGCGGCAGGAAACAGTCTCATCAATACCTTTGCGGACAGCGTTTCGTTTACAAAGGTCAGGATCACAACCCTGGACCCGATTAAAGTCCTTATCAACGGGGTCACCTTCGATCCGGTGGGCCCTCCTCCGGCAGGCCGCCCGGTCGGGACAGTCCAAATCGATATTCTGGGAACACCCCCCCCCATCCCACCTATTGAATCGACGAGCGGGCTGGGGACGGAAGGCGACTATACACTGACCCTCGATGCCAATAGCGAATATATCTTAAAACTCTCTTTCCTGGGTCCCTGACCCATTTCTTCAATAAGCCACGGTCAGGTTTTATCCCACAATTACAGAGAGAGATCTTCATCCCCCTCCCCTTTATCCTTGACTATTCTCATTATAGTGCTATTTTATTAAAATTCATGCCATTATACAGATAAAATTACTATAAGCGTATCACTAAAAAGCTTGAGGATCACATGTTTAGGATATTGATTCCTTCTCTGCTTATTGCATTGGTTCTTCGCGGGACAAGCGCAGCGGCTTCGGAGAAACTGCAAGTGGTGACAACGGTTGCGCCAATTACCAATATTGTTCTGAATATCGGTGGAAACCGGATTGACCTTCACGGGATTGTTCCGGAGGGAACCGACTCCCATACCTTTGAACCGGCGCCGTCCGATATTAAATATCTTGCCGGAGCCGACCTGCTGATCTTCAACGGACTCCATCTGGAGGTCCCGACCGAGAAACTGGTAAAAGCTAATATGAAACCCGGCGCCAGAATACTCAAACTGGGGGATCATACCATCGCTGAGAAAGAATGGCGTTTTGACTTCAGTTTTCCTGAATCAGAAGGCAGCCCCAACCCCCACTTATGGCTCAATATCGCCCATGCCATGCGCTACGCCGAACTGGTCCGCGATGCCCTGGTCACGCTCGACCCAGGGAACAAGACGTTTTACGAACAAAGGACACACAGTTACCTTTTGAGATTAAAAGTACTGGATGAGGCGGCCTTGAAGGTCATTAGAAGCATTCCTCCGAAGAACAGAAAGCTGGTCACCTACCATGACTCCTGGGCCTATTTTTGTCCGCGCTACGGCTGTACCGTCATCGGGGCGATCCAGCCTTCGAGCTTCTCCGATCCTCCTCCCAAAGAAATGGCCCGCCTCATCGACCAGCTCAAGGCGGAGAAAGTGCCAGCCATTTTCGGCTCAGAGGTCTTTCCAAGCAAGATCCTGAACCAGATCGGGAGAGAAGCCGGTGTTGAATTTATCTCTACCCTCCGGGACGATAACCTCCCTGGAGCCTCAGATACCCCGGAACACAGCTATATCGGGATGATGCTGGAAAATCTCCGAACGATGGCAAATACTCTAGGGGGAAGTCCGGATGGACTCGAGGGGATCGACCCTCGGAACCTGGACTGAAATGATATAGATTCTACAAAAATAAACAAGGAGGGCAGGGTGTCCAATATAGTTCGGTTTGGGGTCTCGATTGATGAGGGCCTCCTTAAACAGTTTGATGACTACATCGAAAGGAAGAAGTATACGACCCGCTCTGAGGCCTTGCGGGATCTCATTCGGGACCACCTGGTTGAGGATGAGTGGGATGAGAATAAAGAGACCGTCGGAACCATTACGATCGTTTACGATCATGATGTCCGGGAGTTGATGGAAAAACTGACCCATCTGCAACACCACTACGAAAAACTGATCCGCTCAACCCTCCATATCCATCTCGATGCCCATCGCTGTCTGGAAGTGCTTGTCGTTCAAGGCCGGAGTGGCGACATCAAGGAGGTTGCAGAGAGATTGATTGCGACAAAAGGGGTCAAGCATGGAAAATTGACAGCCACAACCACCGGAAAGGATTTATAAAAGAGTGATGACAGTGAACCGGCTGGCTCAGGAGCTTTCTCCTGAACCAGGAAAATCACTTGTTTCCTTATCGAATGTGACTTGCGGATATCATAATCGTGTTGTCTTCCAGAACCTCTCTCTTCAGATCTTTCCAAGACAATTTGCAGGCCTGGTCGGCCCAAGCGGCGCAGGAAAATCAACCCTCCTCAAGGTCATTCTCGGCGTCGTTCCGGTTCTTTCCGGCACCGTGAAGGTCTCAGACAGATTTATAGATGGGAATCAAACCCCTCATATTGGATATGTCCCCCAGATAGAGACCGTCGATTGGGATTTTCCGGTGACCGTGGAACAAGTCGTTGCCATGGGACTCTACCGACAATCCAGGCGCCTCCCCTGGCTGACCCGGAAAGAACGGAAACGGATTAAAGATCTCCTGGAAGAGCTCGGAATCGGGTCCTACGCGCATCGGCAGATCAAGGCCCTCTCCGGCGGAGAACAACAACGTGTCTTCCTGGCCAGGGCGCTGGTCGGGGACCCGGAACTCCTCATCCTCGATGAACCCACCTCCGGGGTTGATCTGAAGACCCAGCACGCCATCCTCCATCTTCTTGGCGAGTTAAACCGACGCGGGGTCACAATCCTTCTCACCACGCACGATCTTAATGCCGTTGCAAGGCATCTCCCCTGGGTGATCTGTTTCAACAAAAAGGTCATCGCCCAGGGAGATCCCGAAGAGGTCTTCACTGCGCCCATACTCTCCCGGACCTATGACTCGGAAATGTCGGTCATCCGCCATGGAGATGTTATCCTCATCGATGACAGCCCCAAGGCCGGGCTGCACTTTAAGCGACATCAGCATGCCCCTGAGGACCGAAGACCAGGGGGAAGAGGGCAGGCTAAATGAATTTCATTACCGCCCCCCTCCAGTATGAGTTTTTTATCCATGGGCTGATCGCGGCTTCACTGGTGGGTGGAATCTGCGGCTTGATCGGAGTTTATATCGTCCTGAGGCGGATGAGTTACATAGGGCACGGCCTTTCACATGCCGTTTTTGGCGGGGCCGTGGTCAGCAGCGTCATGAACTGGAACTTCTATCTCGGCGCGGGGCTCTGGGGGTTTTTTTCTGTCATTCTGATCAACTATGTCGCCCGGAAAAAGAAGATCGGGGCTGATGCCGCGATCGGCGTGATCACCACGGCCAGCTTTGCCGTCGGGGTCGCCATTATCAGCCAATACCGCCGGTTCACAAAAAACTTCGAGGCAGTACTCTTCGGGAATATCCTCGGCGTCACCTCGGAAGACCTCTGGATGATCGCAATCGTCGCATTTGTCTCTGCTCTGCTGATCTTTGTCTTTTATCGACAGCTTTTATTCACAACCTTTGACGCCGACGTGGCCCGGATCTACGGCGTTCCGGTCGGCTGGACAGAAACCCTCTTTTCCTTGATCCTCGCCGCCGTCATCATCGTCTCAATGCAGGTCATGGGGGTTACAATGATTGCCGCCGCCATTGTCATCCCGGCCGTCGTCGCCCGCCTCATCACGGACAGCTTTAACAAGATCGTCTTTCTTTCTGTCCTGATCGGCGTATTTTGCGGCATCTTCGGAATGTATCTCAGTTTCCACCTGAACATCTCATCCGGCGCAACCATCGTCCTGGTGGGCGCCGCGATCTTTGTCCTCACCTATGTCGTCCAATCACTGAGAGAAAAAATCCTCCTGCCCAAAGAAGGAACGGTGCCTGCCCCTCTCGATACGATCCCGACCCACCAGCACCCTCACGAACATGCCGGCTTCTTCCATGTCCACGAACATTCCAATCATGAAAAAGACAGCCCCGAAGGACGGTAGAGCAGGATCAGGGGACGAGGGTCAATTGGATATCATATGATCCGAACTGCCCCGCTGACGGCGGGGCGAATGGCGAACGCATCACCAAGACAGACAGGCGCTCGGTTGCCTGAGCCGTCCAGGTGTTTGTGGATGACAGGGGTTCAGGAAAGGGGGGACCTCCGTTTTTAGGACAGGTGCTAATACCGATGTCCGGATCGACCCCGCACCCAAAGTAACTTATCCCACCCCGATTATCAAACGTGAATAAAGGGTTGTCTATGCTATCTTTGATCGTCAGAAAAGTATCCGCACCGTTTGTCAGGTTCAAGGTCTCAAGGGTATAGACTTCATCTAATTCCACGTCAAAGAGTATCTTATCTTCATCCTCAAAGGGATTTGGCCCAGACAGATAAAGTGTATGATGTTGGGCACCCCCCCCTGCAATGAGATTTAGCTCCACCGTTTTGTCACCTTCATCCGGAAAAAGCTCAATTTGCCTGTCCTTCAGTATAAACTGGAGGTCATCGGTTTCTGTCCCAGGTCGTTCGGCCTCAAAAGCGAGCCAGAAGGACTCCATTGTTGCCTGTCGCGACAAGAAAGGGGTACTCATGACCAACTGCAATATATGCTCGAAAGTCAGGTCAAGTGGGTCAGTATCAACAGCGGTCGGATCAGTCGGGGCCAGTCCATCCAGAATATCCCAGAGAATGCCGGCCACGGCAAGCTCGCTGGTCGTATAGATGGCCCCGGGCCTGAGCGGGGAAGAGGGATCTTCTATATCAAAGAAAAATATCGTCCCACCATTCGTATTTGTATCAACATAAACCGGGTTGGAGCGCACGGCGCTTGAAAAGAAATTGGCCCACCCCTCCGACCAGCTCAGGCGAATATCCTGGTCATTCTCTGAAATGCCATGAAAACCGCCAGGTGAATCGTCATGAGAGAACTGCGCCAAGATGAAATGACCATACTCATGCGCGATGACGGCATCATCATATTCATCAGAATCTTCTGCAATACAAACATCTCCTACCCCTCCTCCGCAGATAAAGATGGCATTGCTTTGGTTACTGAATGTCGCGAAAAATGTTCCCTCTGAGCCCCCCGGTTCCCAATAGCCGGTCAACAGAGGGAGAGGACAGGCAGGACCGGTGCTGGGGAATGGGCAAAGCCCCGTGCCCTCGATAAGTTCACCTGATTTTGAGAAGACATCGAGAATGTTAAAGGCACCGCCGATGCCTGCGGCCGGTGCCAGTACGTCCTGGATAAAGGGTGTTCCTGGACTACTGTTGTCAAAAGCGCTGGAGATCACGGAGAGCAGGGCCTGGTCCGTTAAATTATTCCGAATTTCAACTTGTGTCGGATTTCCAGGCTGAGGATCGGTTTGCGTGACAACCTGGACGTAGATCCCCCCACGCTTTGAGGAAGCATCTATCGAGGAAGGAAGTCCAACATAATTTCCTTGCTCATCGGTTAAACCTGAGGCCAACTCCGTAAATCCATCGATGGCAATGACCTTAATAACGGCATTTCGGATTGGCATGGGAACAGGGGCTCCAAGACCACTTTGACTGACCGGTCTGTCCTCATATTCTGCCCTTCCAGAGAGGGAGAAGGGATTTCCGGGATCTGGACTGACCACGCCGACCAAGGCGCTACCTGTCACTGCGCCGGAAACCGGCCTCACCGTGATTCGCACGACGCCGATGGACTTTGCAGTGGCCAGGCCATTTGCATCCACCGTAACAATGGAAGGATCATCAGAGTCCCACACCACAGTACCGGAAGCGGATAGCGCAGCCGCTGAGAACTGAAAGGTTTCCCCATTTACAATGTTGACCTGGATTGAAGGAGCCGTTGTCTGCGGAGTACCAACAAAAGAACTGTTCTTTTTTCCGCACGCGGAGAGGGTGAGGCAAAGGAGTACGAGCATCCCGATTCGGATTCCCGAGTGCATCACCTTATTTCCCCCGAAACTCAAGGATGGTCTCTCCACCCTCTTTTCGTATGATGGGTTCACGGAACTCAGGAGCCCCTTTCTTCGAGCCCTTGAGCTTGCTTTCCTGAAAGAAAGTTCCCCCTGCGGAAAACTGAAGGCTCGCCTTTCCCCGGATCTCCTGTAGAAGGCTCCCCGGATCCAGGATGGTCACTTCAATTGTCCGGATCTCTCCCTTCTCCAAAGACCCTTCCCAAGTGGTTTCGCCCTCAAGAACGCTTGCCCCCGGCGGAAGATCAATAGAGAGCGTCACCCGGCCCGACGCGACATTGGCTTTCGCCTTGAGCGTCAATTGAATCTCACCGTCTGACAGACCTTGATGGCGAAACGTAAGGCGAAGCGGAGGCCGCGGTTTTGCCTCCACAATTGGGGAGAAAATGATGAAAAGAAAAAAGGGCAGGGTAAAGGAAGTTAAAATCTTTCTAATCATACTTAAGTACCTTAAGTTATTTGAGCCATTTGGAATCACCTTGATGATGTAACGGTTCAGAATGCCCCTATTTTTATTCAGGGCAAGGCGCGAGGAGCACAGAACCGCAACGTTATACGTGAGGATCGAGCACCACAGCAACGCAACCATGAGGGAAAAGAGGGGCGTGCTGAATCGTTACAGGCAGTTTATCATATTGGGAGGGGATTGCCCTGAAAAACAGGCGGAGAGATTTTCAAGAACAATGAAACCCATTCGAACCCGGGTCTCCGTAGAAGCGGAGCCGATATGGGGGGCCATCACAACATTTCTAAGCTGTCGTAACCGGGGTGCGAGTCGGGGTTCCTCTTCAAAAACATCGAGTCCCGCACCGGCAATCCGTTTGTCACGCAGGGCCTGAACCAGGGCCTGCTCGTCTACGATCAGTCCCCGCGAGGTATTGATCAGGAAGGCGCTCGCTTTCATTGTCCGGAACGCCTTCTCATTAATTAGGTGAGTGGATGCGTCCGTTAAAGGGAGATGAAGGGAGACATAGTCCGATATTTTCAGGAGACGCATCAGGGAAAGATACTCGACATGGAGAGCCTTTTCCTCCCTGGCGGAAAGACGGTGTCGCTGGGTGTACAGAACTTTCATCGAAAATCCAGCCGCACGGCGGGCCATCGCCTGACCGATCCGTCCCATCCCGATAATTCCGAGTGTTTTTCCATAAATGTCACTTCCAAGAAGTTCAGTCGGCGCCCAGCCGTGCCACTTTCCAGACCGAACCATCTGATCGGCCTCCGGAATCCGCCGGGCGACCGCCATAAGAAGCGACCAGGCCAGATCCGCCGTCGTCTCAGTGAGGACACCTGGGGTATTGGTGACCGGAATGTTTCTCTCAGCCGCCGCCTTGAGATCAACATTGTTGTAACCCACGGCATAGTTGGAAACGATCTGCAATCGGGGGGCAGATGCAATCACCTCACGGTCAATCGCATCGCTCAACATGCTGATGATCCCGTCTGCAGATTTCACCCCCTTGAGGAGCTGCCGCCGCGAGATCGGGCGGTCAAAACCGTGGACATGGAGATCGAAGCAAGAGCCCAGCTTTTCCATAACCGGTTCGGGTAGGGTGCGTGTCAGAAAAATGTGCGGTAAGCTCATCAGTGGGCTTCACTCCAGTTTTGGCCCATGCCGATATCGACCGTCAGCGGAATCTTAAGGGTGACGACACCCTCCATCAAGGAGACGACCTGCTCCTTCATCAGATCCACCTCATCCAGGGGCACTTCAAAGATCAGCTCATCATGCACCTGAAGCGTCATCTTACTTGCAAGCTTCTCCTCCCGCATCCACCGCCAGATGGCGATCATGGCAAGCTTGATGATATCGGCGGCGCTACCCTGGATTGGGGTATTCATCGCCATCCGCTCCCCCATGCCGCGCTTGTGGCTATTCGGGTTTGAGAGATCCCCAATCTGTCTCCGTCGCTGGAAAAGGGTGGTGACATATCCCTTTTCGCTAGCGGTTTTCAGGGTCTCCTCAATAAACTGCTTCACGCCATAGTAATGCTCAAAATAAAGGTCGATATATCGCTTCGCCTCAATCATAGAAACCCCCAGGCTTGCCGAAAGGCCAAAAGGGCTCTGGCCGTAAATGATCCCGAAGTTCACGGCCTTGGCCGTCCGGCGCATTTCAGAGGTGATTTCCTCTTTTGAGAGGCCGAAGATCTCAATTGCCGTCCGCGTATGCACATCCTCCCCGACACCGAAAGACGCAATCAGTTGGGGATCTTCAGACATGTGGGCCAGGATACGGAGTTCAATCTGACTGTAATCGGCAGAGAGGAGGCAATGACCGGGCTCGGCCGTAAAGGCCTCTCGAATCCGTTTTCCGATCTCCCTCCGGATGGGGATGTTCTGAAGATTCGGCTCCTTTGACGAAAGCCGCCCTGTCGCCGCAATAGTTTGATTCAGTTGGGTATGGACCCTGTGCGTCTCGGTGTGGACCAGTTTAGGAAGGGCATCCACATAGGTCGATTTCAGCTTCACCCACTGACGGATGCTCAAGACCTCGGCCGGCAATTCGTGCTGTGTTGCCAGTTGCGTCAGGACCTCTTCATTGGTCGAGAAACCGGTCTTGGTCTTTTTAATAGGGGTCAGTCCGATCTTTTCAAATAAAATATGCGCCAATTGTTTTGGAGAATTGATGTTGAATTCGACCCCGGCAAGGCGATGGATGGTTTCGGTCAGTGCGCTGATTTTCCCCTCAAGCTCTAAGGAGAGTTCTTCCAGGAGGGGGGTATCGATCTTGACCCCGTTTCGCTCAATATCAGCCAGTACAGGTATCAGGGGGATTTCAATCTCAGAAAAAAGCTGGGTGAGCGATTGTTTTTCAAGGAGGGGCGGAAATATCTTCGACAACCTCAGGGCCGCGTCGGCCCGTTTACAGAGCGTGGCGGGAAAGGTCTCCGGGTCGCGGTCTTTTTTTGAAGGCGACTTCTCATCCGGGATCATCTCCTTCATCGGAACAAGAAAAGCGTTCAGATATTCGAGGGCCACCGCTTCAAGCGAATGATCCCGCCTATCCGGTTTCAGGAGATAGGAGGCAATCATCGTATCGACAATCCGGCCCTGCAATGAAATTCCCCGATTTTTCAGAAGGATCAGGACGGGCTTCAGATTATGGCCCGTCTTGGTGATCTTCTCCGATACCAGGATCTCCTTGATAGGTTCCGGAAGATCTGCCTGATCTGAAAGGGGTAGGTAGAAGCGCTTCCCCTCTTCGGGGGTGAGGGCGATACCGACCCAGGCCGCACACATCGGCGTCAAAGAGGTGGTCAGAAACTCCAGTCCCACCTCACCGCTCTTTTCTGCCATCAACGCGATCTTTCCACATTCAGAGGGATTCACGACTTGATAGCGCTCGTCCTGTTTTGGGACAGAGGGCTGAAATTCCCGTATCAAGGCCGAAAACTCCAACTCCCGAAAGAGGGGAAGCAGTCGGACCGGGTCTCCGGGACGGCATGCCAGGCGGTCCAGATCAAAATCTATTGAAAGGTCGGTATCAATCGTCACGAGAGATCGGCTTAAGCGGGCCTCCTCTGCCTGCGAGGACAACATAGCCCGGAGTTTGGGTCTCTTCACCTGATCCAGATTCTTAAGGAGATGATCAATGCTGCCGAATGTTCCGATCAGCTGAATAGCCGTCTTAGGCCCGACCCCTTTTACACCGGGGATATTATCCGCCGTGTCGCCCATCAATCCCATGATCTCCACCATCCGGGGTGGCATCACCCCGAATTTCTCCAGGATGGTCTCTTCCGTGATCACCTTCTCCTTCATGGAATCGTAGACCGTCACCGATGGAGAGATGAGTTGAAACATATCCTTATCGCCGGAGACGATCACAACCTGAAGTCCTGCCGCTTCCCCCTTTTTAGAAAGCGTCCCGATGAGGTCGTCGGCCTCAATGCCTTCCTCCATCAGAGACGGGATCTCAAAGGCCTCCACCAATCTATGGATGTAGGGGATTTGGACCTGAAGCGGATCGGGCATTTCAGGACGATGGCTTTTGTATTCCGGATAGGCAATATGCCTTGTGGTCGGGCCTTTGGTATCAAAGGTCATGGCCATATAGTCCGGGCGCTTCTCCTTGATCAACTTGAGGAGCATCTGCGCGAAGCCATAAACGGCATTGGTCGGAAGGCCCGAAGACGTCGAAAGTTCCCGAATGGCGAAATAAGCCCGGTAGACATAGGCACTGCCGTCAATAATATAAAAGATTTTTTTCATCATGCCAAAGGGTAAAATACCGCTGGGGTAAATGGGGAACCGAGAATCATATTACATCGGCAATGGTATCCTGTCAATTTGGAGTCCTTCTCCACCCTCCGGTTCTCCTGCGAAGACAAGGCGACCTGACCGTTCATCCCAGGATCCTTCCTCTGAGGGCAATTCTGGGAGAATAAAGGACGATTCATTCAAGAATCTTCCCGTTTTCAATCATTAAAACCTATTTCTTCAACCAATTTCAGGCAACTCCCTCCCCATTTGGTTCTGATATAGGGGGTGATCCCAATCATTCGTGTGATATTTCGGCCCTCTTAAGATCATGGATTTATTAATGTTTACATGAATTTATCAAGCACCGGGCAGTCGAGTTGAGGTAAGCTCAAAATTTTTTCGCATGGCAATTGCATAACCAAAACCAGATCTAGAAATCGGCAGGCTCAACACAGGAGAAAATGACCACCGGCCATGCGCATACGTTACAGAATTGCTGGCTCAGGATTTCGAAACCTCTGAATAAGTCATTGATTTTTTTTTCAGGGCAAGTAGTATCTCGCTTCTACATTGTAAACTATATGAAAATGGCGGACTATGGCTTCGCGAGAACCATCCTCTGCAATTTCCGCCTTGAAAAGGTTAATTTAAGGTTTGTCTGATAGCGTGATTGTTAATTTTGATCGTACTCGTGAAAATTTAAATAGGATCACAACAGAGAGGAGGTAGAGGAGACTGGAAAAATGAAAGAGAATCTCGAGGGTGTGCTTCGGACACACATGGCCGTAACTACCTAGCTAGGGACCGCGAATGACTAAACGAACGACAAGAAGATCCGTTTCCCTGGTGGGTTTATCATGGAGGATTTATTAATGTTTGTTAGGGAAAAAACATCATCTATTGGGAACAAAGTCAGAAGATCAATCAGCATATGTTGCACGCTCGGTGTTGTTATGAGTGTTATCGGATTTTCCGGCATTCAGGCCTTCGCCGAAGCAATACTGGAAAATACAACGCCGTCGGTAAGGACGTGACTGTTCCGGCTACGGTCGATGGTGTGGTGATAACAATAGGCGGCACGGTGGCCACCACCCCATATGTGGTGTCCACCGACCATTGATTGAGGTGCCCGAGATCACCGCGAGCACCTTCGGTCAACTGCTCGACGCCAACGCCAAAGATAAAGCACTCCGTTCGTTCTTCAGCTCGGATACTGTCGGCCTGGACGCGGATCAAATGAAGGCAAACTACTTCGCTCGTGTTGAGTACGCTTACCCCAATCATACAGCATTCCTCCCAGTGAACTTCCTTGAACTCGCCGGCATCACCAGCCACAGGCAATACCTATCCAACGTTCGCTGGCGGAACCCTTAAGTCAGCGGGCCACGTCTATTCGGACCAAGCAGGTAATACATATAACATCCCTGACGCCGAGTTCGTTGTCGAACTCTCTGAAAATGTCGTCGGAGGTGTTGTCAGCAGCATGGCTCTGGGCGATGGTTTTGACAACCCGACATCCTTTGTGGTCGGCAACCTGCTCCTGATCATGAATCCGGATCCTCGTTTCGACAATATAGTCCTCGGAGCACTTGATACAACTGTCCCGATAAGCGTCTTTGAAACTCAGGGACTTGGCCAGGTGATTTCCGCCGTCGGGCACATGGTCGGCCCACACGTCTTTTTCGTCCAGGAACTCGGCACCAACCTGCTCGACACGACTCTGGGTCCCTTTATTCTCACCGAACGTTTCCAGTTCGATGATGCGGACGACGAGATTCGCTTCCGTGGCCAGGTCAGCGAGAAGGGAACTGAAGGCGAAGAAGATGAACTTTATATGAAGGTCCTAATAAGTGATGGGATTGGCACCACTCGAGATTTTCAGGTCGACATTCTGCCACCCGATGTGATCGGCGCTCCGGGTGGGATTTTTGGTTTCCGAAGTCGTGGTGACTTTGATGTTGCGTCTGTAACACAGATTACCGTCGCATTGTACTACAAGAGGGGGACAGGAGGCCTCCCGGCAGATCCCGGATTTCACACCCAAGACGAGGAAGTCTTCAGTGAGATAATCCTCCGATCTGATGTCACTGGACAATAAATAGGGGGAAGATCCGTCTGGCCCGTTGGATGAGAACGACGGCCCCGGGAACACAATCTTCCGGGGCCGTCGTCACCAACAGATAAAATTATAAACCGCTCCATCCTCTGTCCAATCAAATTGTTTTTTGCTCCCTTCCAAAAATACCGGATGATCCAAGCCCCGTACGGGTTAAGCCTTTTCACCCCCTTATCCACACCAATGGAAGACCTTCACCACTACCTGATAAACAGAATCAGGAGGCTCGTGATGTGGTCGGTGGGACAAGGGATAAATTGGATATCTACAATATGATATGGTATATTTTACTCAACTATTGACACTCATCAGGAAAATCAGATGGCGCTATTGGAAATTGCAAAACTAGGGAATCCAATTCTCAGAAAGATTGCAGAACCGGTCACACTTCGTGAATGTCATGACCCGGCTTTTCAATCTTTCCTGGACGATATGATTGAAACCATGCAGAAACGCGACGGCGTCGGCCTGGCCGCGCCCCAGGTCTTCCGCTCAAAACAGGCCGTCGTCATTCATTCGGGATCGAGTGACCGTTATCCGGATGCACCGGACCTTTCCCTCCGGGTCCTGCTCAACCCCAGGCTGACCTTTCCAACGGAAGAGACGGTCGAAGGATGGGAGGGATGCCTGAGTCTGGATAATCTCCGGGGAAAGGTCTCGCGCTTCCTTCGGGTTGCCGTGGAGGGGTTTAATAGGTCGATGGAACCGGTATCATTTGAGGCCGAAGGCTTCCTTTCTGTCGTTTTACAGCATGAAATTGATCACCTGCAAGGTAGGGTTTTCCTCGACCGAATGGAAGATTTCTCCACACTGACACACTTTGCCGAGTTTGAAAGGTACTGGATTCCGCAACCGACAGAGGTTACCTAACGGAGAGAGGGGGACCATGCGGCTGGAAGATAAACTCTTTCTGGACAAATACCGGGTCGATACCGAATCCCACCTCAAGATCAAAGACCCGGAGGTCTGCCTTCAATGCAAAGAACAACAGTGTACCTTGGTTTGCCCGGTCGAGGTCTACAAATGGGATACTGCGCAAAAAAAAATCGTCGTGGGATGGGAAAACTGTATTGAAATGGGCGCCTGCATGGTGGCCTGCAACGAGTTTGACAACATCGACATGGTCTACCCGCGAGGGGGGTATGGTATCAGTTACAAGTATGGGTAACGATTCCGCACACCCCTCTTTCCCTCCATGGCAGCGTTGCTGCGGTGCTCGAATCCTCACGTAGGCATACTACGTTGCGGTTCTGTGCGCCTCACGCCTTGCCCTGCAGGATGGGCCTCGCGAAGCCAAAATAGTGGCATGCTGAACCGTTACAAGCATGGTTAATCGAGAACCCCCTACCCTTCTCTCCCCTGGAAGCGTTGGGGGCTGAATCTGAGGGGAGTGCTTACGGCGTTGGATGCGAGTTAAGCTGAGCGTTCAAAAATTTAACCCGGAAGAAGACGTCAAGCCTTACAAGCGTGACTACTTTGTGGAAGCAGGGCGGGGAACGACTGTCCTGGCCGCGCTCATGAAGATCAAGGCGGAAATTGATGGAACCCTCACTTTCCGGGCCTCCTGCCGAGCCGCGATCTGCGGCTCCTGTGCGATGCAGATTAACGGAAGCCAGAAACTCGCCTGCAGTACCTCCCTCTATGAGGAATTGGAACACAATCAGGAAATTTCCGTCGGTCCGATGGCCAATATGCCGGTCATCAAGGACATGGTGGTTCAGATGGATCCTTTCTGGGAAAAGATCAGGGCAGTGACCCCCTATGTGGTCTCGTCGGATCACGGAGAAAAACCCATCCCGACCGAGGCGCTCAAGACCATACAAAGTGATCTGGAAAATGCAGATGCCTGCATCATGTGCGGCGCCTGTCTCTCCGCATGCAACAGCTTTGAGGCCTCTGGTCAATTTCTCGGGCCGGCGGCCCTGGCCAAGGCCCTCCGTTTCCAGGTCGATCCGAGGGATGAACAGCATGATGCCCGTCTCGAGGCCCTCCAGGAAGCCAATGGTATCTGGGACTGCGTCCGCTGTGTTGCCTGTGTTCAGGTCTGCCCGAAAGATGTCCAACCGATGGAGCAGATTATCCGGCTTCGTCGTCGCTCCATCGAGAAAGGCCTGACCGATTCGGTCGGCGCAAAACATATTACAAAATTTGTAAAGATCGTGGGAGAGGAGGGTCGGCTCAATGAGGTCCGTCTTCCGATCATGATGACCTGGGGATCACTCCGAAAAATGTTGCGGATCATCCCCTTAGGGATTAGAATGTTTCTTCATGGAAAAGCACCGATCATCCCGCACAAGGTCCCGGACCTGCAGAGGATACAGGCCATCTTCAAAAGAAAAAGGGTAAATAAACAATGAAATATGCCTACTATCCGGGATGCGCCGCCAAAGGCGCGGCACCCGAACTTCATCAAGCGACAATGAAGGTGGTTCAGAAGCTCGGGATTGAAATCAAGGAGCTCATGGCCTTCAACTGTTGCGGTGCCGGGGTCATTACCGAGGCCGACCCGGACCTCGCCTACACCCTCAACGCAAGAACCCTCGCGACGGCCGAAAAGGACCATCTTGATATCATGACCGTCTGCGGGACCTGTCAGGGCGTTTTGGGGGGAATCAATAAACAGTTGCAAGCCGATGATGCCCTCAGAGAACGAATTAACGTGGCCTTAAAAGAAACAACCGGGCTGGAGTATCATGGGACCGTCGAGGTCAAGCATCTTCAATGGATCCTGGTCAAAGACTTCGGGATCGAGGCCCTGAAGAAATTTATCTCACATCCCCTGACCGATCTGTCGATCGCGCCATTTTATGGCTGCTATATCTTGCGCCCTTCCAGCACCACCCATTTTGATGACTGGGAAAATCCGGTTTCGCTTGAAAAGCTGATTCAGGCGATCGGCGCCCATCCGGTTCCTTACGATGGAAGAACGAAGTGCTGCGGCTTTCCGGTCTTTCTCGAAAAGGAACAGATGGCATTGAGCATGGTTGGCGAACGAATCAGCGAGGCAAAACAGAAGGGAGGCGATGCGATGGTCACTCCCTGTCCCCTTTGTCACATGAGTCTTGATATCTACCAGGAGCGGGCGGAGAAAAAACTTCAACGAGAAAAAGGCTTTAATCAGGACCTGGACATGCCGATTCTTCACCTTCCCCAACTCCTCGGCCTTGCCATGGGATTTTCCCCGGATGAACTGGGAATGAAGCGACATCTGAGCCCGACGGGGGCATTCATCGAAAAGATAAAGTAACAAGGTTGTAACGATTATTTATTAGGAGAAAAGGAAATGCCAAATCTGAAATCTGGATTGCAGCCCGGAGATGAATCTCCTATTTTTGTCCTCCCATCCTCCGAAGGAAAAGATATTGACCTGCTTTCCTACCGGGGAAAGAAAAATGTTGTCCTCTACTTCTACCCCAAGGACAGTACCCCCGGATGCACAAAAGAGGCCTGTGCCTTTCGTGATGCCCTTTCAAATATAGCAAAAACAGGCACGGTCATTCTCGGGGTCAGCCTCGATTCTGAAAAATCTCACCAAAAGTTTATTCAAAAATATGAACTTCCCTTTCCCCTACTGAGCGATACGGATAAAAAGGTCTCCCTGGCCTACGGGGTTTACAAATTAAAAAAAATGTATGGAAGAGAATTCTGGGGAATAGAGCGTTCAACCTTCTTGATTGATCAGAAGGGAAAGATCATCACCTCTTTTCTTCGCGTCAAGGTCGACGGCCATGTGGAGGAAGTGATGGCCGCCCTCGAAAAAAAATGAACAAACAAAAATAATTGACAGGCCGAGAAATGCCATGATATATTTTTATAACTTGAATGTAAGTCTGACTTCTTTCACAATACTACAAATACTGGGGAGGGGAATCAAATATGGCACTATTGATCACCGATGAGTGTATCGCCTGCGCAGCCTGTCTGCCTGAATGTCCAAACGAGGCGATCTTTGAAAATGAGGGTGATTGCGAGGCAGAAGGGCTCAAACTGACAGGAGAAGAGGGAGACGGGCAACTGTCTCATGTCGATGGCGATAACATCTATGTCATCACCTATGAGCGATGCACGGAATGTGTCGGCCATTTTGATGAACCCCAGTGTTCCGCAGTCTGTCCGGTATCCGATTGCTGTATTTCTGATCCAACCTATCCGGAAAAGGCTGATGTTTTACTGGCCAAGGCCATCGAGTTGAACCCCGACAAAGAAATCGATGCCGAAAAGGTCTGGAGCGGCGTTCGAAACTAGTCATTTTCTGCAAAAATAGGATCTCAGGAACGCCTTACATAAGCCGGAAGGCCACAAGTCTTCCGGCTTTATAGTCTGTTCTTGTAACAGAGCAGCAGGTCTCTCACCGAAATAATCCCGACCACTTTTCCCCTGTTCGTAATCGCCAGGTGGCGTATCGCTTTACTGGCCATTAAGTCATTGGCCTCTTTTGCAGTTTCATCAATATCAATCGAGATAATCGGCGCACTCATAATCGATTCAACCGGGGTGTCATCCAGATCGAGATTCCCGGCCATGGCCTTCCGGACAAAGTCCGATTCGCTCACAATCCCGATGGTTTCCTCGCCTTCACAAACCATCAGGGAACCGACCCCTTTGTCCCGCATCTTCAGCGCCGCCTCCCGAAGTACGGTCTTCGGAGAAACTTTTTCTACCTCCCGACGCATTAATAGGGCCAACGGTGTCATTCTCTCCTCCCGCGTATGGATTAATAGGAAACTTTAGCGACATCATTAGCATAATAAGATGGAACATTCAACCACCGGAATCCTTCCAAGTGTGCAGCCTGTTGCCCGAAAAATACACAACAAGCCTCTTGCTATAATAATCCCATCGCTCATCAAATTCAGGGTTCCTGAGTACCCGGGTGATTTTTTCGGGTAAACCGAGGGTCGCCTCAACCTCCTCTTTCGACATCCCTTTCTCAAATCGCCCCGCCCTGATCGCTTCCCGTCTCCCTTCTTCAAGCTCCGGATGCTGCATCAGAAAGGCCTCCGCCCGCATACGGTCGACGGCCTTAAAGGCGGCAGCACGCGCCTTTCGCTTCTCCTCATCTGAAAGGCGGCCCCCGACCAGGTGAAGAATAAAATCCATCTCTTTGACCTTTTTTTTTCTCGTAAGCCTTTCATCCCCTGCAATTGAAGTCAACATCTCCATCAGTTCTTCCTTGCTCGCACCCCTGCCCTCTTCATAAAGCCTGTCGAGGATCGCCTTCGATTCTTCATTCAAGGCAAAGACAGTGGAAAAGTAAAGACCGGAGACAACACAAATGGCTAAACAAAGAAAAAGCGGTCTCATTGACCTGTCCCAATATGGCGTGGTGGGCTAGGAGGGTAGACATCGTTTACTAATTTTTGGCGGGTTTAAATACAAGACCCAACGCAATCATCACGGGGATAATCACGGTCGCCCAGCCAATCAAGATCGCCCAGCCGGGATAGCCCTCATAGTTGCCTTTCAATTCTGTGACAAATTGTACGACAACAAGGAGACTCAGGACCCCGGGAATAAACCACTTGATGGCATGGCTCCACCAAGGCCCCAGTTTCCAACGGCTGACACTGTTGATATACTCTCGTAAACGATCTGCTCCGTAGACCCAGCCAATGACAAGACACTCGAATATCCCCACCAGGACAAGACCAAAACTGGTAATAAAATGGTCGATCACATCGAGCCAGTAGAGACCGGCCCGGGTCGTAAAGAGTATTCCAAGGAGGAAACACAGGGTACAGACACAAAAAGAGATCTGCTTTAACATCGGCTTTTTTGCCCGGTCGGCAAAAACAGTATTCACGGCCTCCACCAGGGAAAAAGCACTGTCGATTCCCAAAGAAAGAAGCGTTACAAAAAATAATATCGCGAAGAACCAGGCCCCCGGCATCAAGGCAAGCGCCTGCGGAAAAACGACAAACGCCAGTCCGGGTCCGGAGGCCACGACATCTTCTACACCGACGCCGGTTGTCGTTGCCATATATCCCAAGATGGAAAAGACCACAAAGCCCGCGAATAAACTGATCGCGGAATTGGAGAGCGATGTAATCAGGGCATCTCCTGTGACATCCTGCCCCTCTTCATTATAGCTGGCATAGGCGATCATGATCCCAAAGCCAAGACTCAAGGTGAAGAAGATTTGTGATGCGGCGGCCAACCAGATTTCAGCATTCAACAATGCCGAGAAATCCGGCGTCAGGTAATGATAAATCCCTGTCATCGCGCCGTCTAAAGTAATTCCCCTCAGAAAGAGAATGAACAGGAGAAGGAGTGGTAAGGGCATTGTAATTTTAACGATCTGACCGACACTTTTAACCCCCTTCCAGACCGAGAAATAAATCATGACCCAAACAGCCAGCAAGGCGAAGAACAGGCTCCAATTGATGCCGCCCATCGTCCCGATACCGTCAGAGATCTGTAGCACATCATTATAGAAAAACCCCTTGGCATCTTCCCTCCAGGGCAGCGTGGTTGTGAATGAATTCAAAAGAAAGACCAGGGACCAGGCCATGACTGCGGCATAATAGATCACCACGACAAATCCGGAGAATATGGCACAAAAACCGATCCCCCTGAACTTGTGACCCACCGTCGTGAAGGCACCCACCGCCCCTTTTTGAAATTTTTGTCCCAGGGCAAACTCGAGAATCAGCAAAGGAATCCCCAGAAAAAACAAGGCAATCAAGTAAGGGACCAGGAAGGCTCCTCCTCCAAACTTATAAGTCAGATAAGGAAAACGCCAGACGTTTCCTAAACCAACCGCGCTGCCAATCGCCGCGAGCAAGAAAATTCTCCTGGAGGACCATCTGGCTCTTTCCATATTGCATGTCCTTCTTCGATTAAATCCGTGAACTGAACAACCCTAGACCATAAGCCGAGAGGTCCAAGAGAGGTAGGTTTGAAATCGACTTATGTCATGCCGGACTTGATCCGGCATACGCCGGAATGACGTAAAGGTTCGCCGAAAGGACAAGTCGTTAACCAACACCATTAAACTTCTCTTCGAAGGTGGCAATATGACCCGTCCGGAGAATCTTACCATCCCGATAAAATCTTGTCACGGGAAAATAGATACTCCAAGACCCTTCCACGGGTCCAGGCGAATCGGCGGTTTCTCAAGACCTGAGATTGAAGTGACTTTCTGAATACGCTACACTGGATGAGATGAAACCATCAAATGGATCTGTGCTAAAAAAACGGGGATTGTCTGCGCTCTGCATGTTTTGTTGTACCGTGTTGCTTGTTTTCGTTGGATCGCCTGGATATCCCTTACCGGCTAAGGAGAATACCCTCCGGCAAGTCTCAACAGCCAATCCGGTCGTCAGAGAACGGGTCATCGTCGCCTTTGGAGACAGCCTGACGGCCGGCCTTGGACTGCCTGCTGACGAGGCCTATCCGGCCATCCTTGGGAAAAAGCTTCGAAAGAATGCTTACCTCTATCGCGTGGTCAATGCCGGCGTCAGCGGCGACACCACGGCCGGCGGTCTCAGACGGGTCAATTGGGTCCTTCGCAACCGGCCTGACCTCGTCATCCTTGAACTCGGCGCCAACGACGGTCTCCGGGGGCTGGATGTCGGTGAGGCGGAAAAAAATCTCTCAAAAATTATCGAGCGCTTGCAAGCGGAGGGAGTTGAGGTTGTTCTCGCCGGGATGAAAATCCCCCTGAACTATGGAAAGTCCTATACCGAGGCCTTTGAGCAGATCTACCGGGATCTGGCAGCGCGTTATCAGATCACGCTCATCCCTTTCTTCCTGGAAGGGGTCGCCGCACGGCCCTTCCTCAATCAAGCCGACGGCATCCACCCCACCGCAAAGGGATATCAGATCATCGTTGACCGAATATGGGATATTCTAAAACCCCTGCTCGTAAAATGACAGGAAAAGAGGAGGAAGGCCGAAAGTCGCTGGAGAAAAAGCACAGAAATCAAATACACACACCATGTTCAAGATACCACTGATAGGTCTTAACCAGGCCTTCCGGCAGTGAGAACCGGGCCTTCCACCCCAGGGCATGAAGGCGACTCACATCAAGGAGTTTCCTTGGCGTTCCATCCGGTTTGGACGGGTCTGTGATGATGTCGCCTTGAAATCCCACCACCCTACGAACCAACTCTGCCAGGTCTCGGATGCGGATGTCTTCCCCGACCCCGATGTTCACGATCTCGCTCGCGTCGTAGCGTTCCATGAGGAAGATGCAGGCATCCGCCAGATCGTCCACAAATAAAAACTCCCGTCTCGGAGACCCGCTTCCCCAGATGGTGACCTCTGAAGATCCGGCCACTTTCGCCTCATGGAATTTGCGAATCAGCGCCGGGAGGACATGGGAAGTTTCAAGGTCGAAGTTATCACCGGGTCCATAGAGATTGGTCGGCATCACAGAAACAAAATTCGCCCCATATTGGCGACGATAGGCCTGGCACATCTTGATCCCGGCAATCTTGGCAATCGCATACGGCTCATTCGTCGGCTCCAGAGGCCCTGTCAACAGGGCTTCTTCCGACATCGGCTGTGGGGCAAGCTTGGGGTAGATACAGGAGGACCCAAGAAAAAGGAGCTTCTTCACGCCGGAGACATAAGACTGGTGTATCACACAGGTCTGAATGACAAGATTACTGTAGATAAATTCAGCCGGGACGCTCGCGTTTGCATGGATCCCCCCAACCTTGGCCGCCGCGAGAAAGACATACTCCGGGCGCTCCTTTTCAAAAAAGAGACGCACCTGCGCCTGTTCACAGAGATCCACCTCCTGCCGGGTCCGCACGATGAGATTCGAAAACCCCTCCTGCCCGAGCTGTCGATAAATTGCTCCCCCGACAAGCCCTCGATGACCGGCAATATAGATTTTCGAGTTTTTGTTCATCTCCCGCTACCCCTCTACACCCTTCTGTTCAGGACCTTGTGTCCTGCATCCCGCAAGGTCTTCTCCTGCCTTGCAAGCTCCAGATCATTTTCCAGCATCATCGCTACCAATGCGTCCAGATCCACGGTTGGTTTCCAATCTAGCTTCTCTTGCGCCTTGCCAGGATCTCCCAGCAGAATATCCACCTCTGTCGGGCGAAAGTATCTCTCATCTTTTTCTACATAATCCTGCCACTTGAGATCCAATCGCTCAAAAACCCGCTCTATAAACTCCCGGACCGAATGGGTTTTTCCTGTCGCAATCACATAATCATCCGGCTCAGACTGCTGCAGCATCCGCCACATCGCCTCGACATAATCCCCCGCAAAACCCCAGTCCCTTTTCGCCTCAAGATTCCCGAGGTAGAGCTTCTGTTGCAGCCCGAGCTTTATCCGCGCCGCCGCCCGCGTGATCTTCCGGGTCACAAAGGTCTCCCCCCGCCTGGGGGATTCATGATTGAAAAGAATGCCGTTGCAGGCAAAGAGGCCATAGGCCTCACGATAGTTGACCGTCATCCAATGGGCAAAGACCTTCGCCACCCCATAAGGGCTACGGGGATAAAACGGTGTCGTTTCCCGTTGCGGGACCTCATGGACTTTTCCATACATTTCAGACGATCCCGCCTGATAGTACTTTACCCTCTGCCCCCTTCGCTGCTCAAAATCACGAACTGCCTCCAGAAGCCGCAATGTCCCCATCGCCACAGCATCGGCTGTATACTCCGGCTGATCGAAGGAAACCCGCACATGCGACTGCGCCCCAAGATTATAGACCTCCTGCGGGGAGACCTGCTCCAAGAGCCGTCTCAAGCCCGTCCCGTCGGTCAAATCCCCATGATGCAGGAAGAACCTTGTCGAACTCTGGTGAGGATCCTGATAGAGATGCTCGACCCGGTCGGTATTAAAGGTGGATGCCCGTCTAATGATCCCATGGACCATATATCCTTTTTCAAGTAACAGTTCAGAAAGGTACGAACCGTCCTGGCCCGTTACCCCGGTGATTAGCGCGATTTTCATACTGCTATTCCTTTCTCAAACAACAAATTCTGTTTATCGATATGCCGAATCATGATTCGCGAATGCGCCTCTTTTTCTAAAGACAGTGATCATTTATAGCAATTCTCGAGGTACTCAAGCAAGCCTCTTACAAGATTAGCATCAGCGTCCTCCTATAAGTCCGAAGAATACGGGAGTTGGAGGAAGTACACC
>LWDU01039472.1_pt1 | contig 89038 bp, 92 predicted proteins | sample 727161 | NCBI WGS metagenome assembly LWDU01 (sample SAMN04566230, study PRJNA314399) | hydrothermal vent metagenome | isolation source: deep sea hydrothermal plume seawater | place: Mexico: Gulf of California, Guaymas Basin | collected 2004-07-11
GCTCAATAGGTGAGTTTGATTAAGACATGCTCTTGAACAAGAGGCGCCAGTAGTTCAAAACTACTGGCGCCTCTAAGTCTGAACCTCTGCATATTGTTAGGCCAGGCCGGATGACATCACGTGACCTATTTCAAGACGTCGGAACTCTTTAGTCCGAACCCACCCAGCGCTTTTAACATCGCTAGGTAGTGCGGGCCATTGAAGTGCGCTGCGAGATCGGATTCTCCGGTCCAGCACTCGAAGACCTCGACGCGTCCGGGTGAGTTCAGATCCGCTGTCCAGGTATAGGCCTCGCATCCAGCTTGGGTGAGGGCCCCTGTGATACAGGGCTCGGCGGAGACGAGAGCTTCGTCGCGTCTTTCGGGATCGAGTTCGATGGTGCCGGCAATGATGATCACAATGTTCCTCCTGGATTCGCTCTATTCCCAGTTAGATTTCGGGGTCAGTGGGATAGGGGTTCGAGACGCCACTCATGTCGGGGGGGGCCCATGTAGAGAGGGTGAATGCGGCGGCTTTGGAATAGCCAGCCTCCGGACTTGCCACTGTAACGGTCAAAGTAGATGCCTAGCATCAAAAGACCCGATCCGTTCGACAGGGCGCCATACTCGTTTACATAGAAGCGACCGCTTGCCTCATCGCCTTCGAATTCGATCAAGCCACCACTGGCGATCTGATGGATAATGGTGGCGTCGATCCCGAATGACGCTAGATGGGCCGATGCGATCGGGCGGACCGAGTCCCGAAGGCGCAGCTTCGTGTGACCAGCATGGCCCCGTCATCGGCCACTTCGGCGAATCTAGTTTTTGGATAATTCGGGGCATCGGAACACTGCATTTCTTGATGGTGGTCATGTCTCATAGCCTCGCCTGCCTTCAGTCTCTCGATGCCGAATTGCGCAGGGGCTACTACACATCGCCGCTGGCGTGGATTGACCGTGCTCTTGTTGAGATCCTGATTCAATCGGCGCTCTGAGGGCCGGACACGACGACCACTACAGGATGACTTCAAAGCCTTCGAAATTGGGATGTCCCAGGTAGGTGCCCTCGGGCGCACGGGCATTGGCGTGGGCCTTTCGGAAGCTTTCGGATTGGGTCCACGCGTCGAAGTCCTGTCTTGATTTCCAGATCGTATGTGAGGCGTAGAGCGTGGCTTCTTCGTCTGCGGGTCCCTTGAGAAGCCTGAACTCCACGAATCCGGGCACCTGATCGAGCTGACTGTCTCTGGTTTTCCAGAGTTCTTCGAAGACGGACTCGCGTCCGAGTGCAATGCGAAATCGATTCATGGCAATGAACATGCGGAGACTCCCGAGGACTGCGTTTAGGGTTTGATACGTCGCAAGTAGCCGTTGACGGAATTTGTATCCGGATAGCGCTCTCGGCGGCGATCGGCGATCCAATTATCGTTCGCGGCGAGAAATTCTGCGATGGCTTCGCCTGGTCCGACGGGTGTGTCCTGGACGATCAGGTAGCCACCGACGGGCACGAGTGGCGCATAAGCCTTGAGTTCGGCCGCGACATGTTTTTTTGAATGAAGAGAATCGAGTAGAACCATGACGCGTTTGCCTTTCGCGCGCTGGTGAACCTTCTCCACGACTTCGGGATCGGTCGAGCTTCCGAGGATGAATTCAACTCGGCGTCTCGAGATGGGCAGATTGATGGCGCGCTCGTATTCAGCGATTTCTTCCGCGTGCGGGCTCTCGGTTTCTGTGTTGTTGCCTGTATGGGCTGTGCTGGCGCCCGATACAAAGCCCAATGAAAACAGGGCGAAGAGACCCAGCCAGGAGATCGCGACGAAAGTTTTCATGCAACGATTCTAACACCAAACGGAGGTGATGCTTTCGCGCGAAGGTCCATCCGACGGGCTGTCGTACCGGCTAGTAGTAAACCAGCGAGCGGACTTCGATGCTTTAACGGCAGGACGCATCGGGGGCGGCGCGCGGAGCGTTGAAAGCAGAATGGGCAGTGAAGCAAGCGCGCCCGTCATCGAGAGAGTCGAAGCATTTCAGCAGGATGGCTTCATTGCTCGCCATCCTGAGGAAGAAAGGCCAGCGCTGGGACTCGTTGAATCGGACGGAATACACCTCTCTTTGATGCAGACCAGATTGGTTTCGATGGAGTCTTTGCGCTCGATCGAACGGGCATCAAAGTGGGCCAGCGGGGCTTCGACCATTGGGCCAATCATGGGCTTCCAGATGTTCATCCGCTTCCTCGGCTTTGGTTTCGTGCGTGAAGAGCTCGAAACCCTGGAGGTCCAAGGAGAGTGGAGTGTCTGCTCTCCGCGCATCGTGCATGAGGACGTGGTGTCGATGGATCTCCGTTAAATCTCGTGCTCTTCCTTCACGTGGTTTTGAGAGATCGACTACGGGAGTCGGGGACTCGTAGAGGTGAAGGAACGATTGAGTATGAAGCACGGGGCGCAGCCCGTTGTTAATCCACCGAACGCGGAGATGGGGCGGTATTCTTTAGGCTTCCCGTTCTTCTATATCAAAGAGGCGATGATCTAGGATTTCTAGTCCCGGGGAGAGCCCTCGGACATGATCGCGCGTATCGCACTGGCCAATTCGGGTTCTCTACTGATCGAGCTCATTCAACAGCGCAACGATGCGCCTTCGATGTACCGGAATTTCCTCGCAGCGGGCCCAGGGGCAAGACCTTCAAGGTAATCGCCGATAAGGCACGAACCTGGGATGATTAGAATCTGAGTTCAAGTGACGTTATGTGCTAGTCGCGGGTTAGGCGTGAACTGAATCAGGGCCGACCTAGATCGGATCGAGCACCACGACGGGAATCTGTCGTTCGGTTCTCTTCTGGTAGTCGAGGTAGGGCGGATAGATCTCAGCCATCTTGGCCCAGATTTCTTCGCGTTCGTCACCGGTGACGATTCTTGCGCGGGCCGAGACGGCCTTGGCGCCCACCATGAGTTCGCATTCGGGCTTGGCCTCCAAGTTGAGAAACCAGATCGGGTCGTTTGGCATTCCGCCTTTCGAAGCGATGATGATGTAGCTCTCACCATGATTGCCGTAGATGAGGGGCAGGGCGCGGGGCGCTCCCGATTTGCGTCCGGTCGTGGTGAGCAGGAGTGTCGGTAGAGGGCCGCCAGTGCCTCCCGCTGCGGAAGAGTCCCACATGTGGGCTTTCTCGGGGTCCGATCTGTAGAGGGCTATATGATCGGCGATCCAGGGAATTGCTGAGAAATCAGCCATGGGAATGTCCTTTCTGAAAGCGAGTACTTGGTTTCCGGGGCAGCTGGATGATGCATCGGCTCGGATCCAAACGCCAATCATCTCTCGAGATGGCAATGTCTGACGGGACGGTTTGGTCTTGAGGCGTTGTTTCGAGTCGTTTAGCCTTACAGCCAGTTCCACTGAGGAGCCAAGTGAGCGGGTTGTACGGAGGGCATGATGAATCGACTTCTGATTTCTAGGTTATCCGTGGGTTTGGCGATCTGCATCCTACTCACATCCCCGGTCGCGGTGGCGCTGAGTCCCAGCGGTCAGGACGAACCGGACCAGCCGGAGGCGCTCGACCGATTGAACGGGAGGTGGAAGCTCGATTGGAATCAGTCCGACTCCCTTGGACCCGCGATGAAAGCGCTCGAGGTACCATGGCTGGTGCGGCAGATGGCCGGCGTCATCGCGATTCAGATTGCGATCGAGGTGGCCCCCGACGATTGCGAAACCTGCAGTCCGAGTCTTCGCATCCGGAGCAAGAATCCGATTAAGAATACGTCCCGCGTCGTAACGCTCGATGGGGTCGCTCGGCCCTTTACCGACGTCATGGGAAACGATTCGATGGACCTATTTTCCTGGCATCCCCAGTTTGGAATGCAGATGGTGCGAGAGAGAGTGCTCAATAGCGGGAAGTCCGCGAAGATTCTCGAGCGTCGTACCGTGACGGATGACCTCTCCACCATGATTTCGACGATGACGGTTTGGGTCGAGGGTGAGGAGCGCGCCTCCGTTCGCAGGATCCTTTCAAAGGTTGATCACTGATCCATGATCCCGATCATTCGCGGATGACCGCCTAAGATTCACCGACCAACTAACGCAGCTGGCGATCGAAGATTTCGAATATACGGCGCCAGACGTCCTCTGCGGCCTCTTTGTGATAAGGGGCTCCGCGCTCGGGAAAGCAGAAGCCGTGCTGGGTCCCCGGGTACGTCTTGATCTCGTGGGTCACCGAAGACGTTTCCAGTGCTTGACTGAGACTTGGGACGACATCGTCGGAGACGTATTCGTCATCTTCGGCAAAGGCGAAAAATACTTCACCTTTGAGCTGTCTGGCTAGGCGGTGTGGCGTGTCGGGTTTGTCGCTGACTATGCCAACTCCATAACAGGAGATGGCAGCTCGGAAATCCTCGGTGAAAGTTCCGGCCACGGACATGATGTATTGACCGCTCATGCAGTAACCGAGGCATCCCTTTGGTCCACTCGCCGCCAGGGGTTCAGCTTTGACGGCTTCGAGCAGCGCATCGGTATCGGATAGGACCAGCGCATTGGACAGGCTTCGCATATGGCCAAACATTTCTCGCCCCTGTTCCGCAGTCATCTTGGCAAGATCAAACCGGATCCGTCCCGCGCGGTAATAGAGGTCGGGCAACACGCAGCAATACCCTTCGGCGGCGATGCGTCGTGCGAATTCATAGAGCTCTTCGCGGATTCCCGGCGCATCCATGTAGATGATGACGACGGGCAGCGCCTTTTTTCCATCGGGATGGGCAAGGAAGGTCTCCATTTCGCCGTCTGCTGTCTCGACCTGTATGAATTTCTCGCTCATCTTTACTCTCCCGGGAAACCTTCAAAATGGGGCTCGGCGATGATGATACGTTGCCTAAGCGAATTATGGGAGCGCTTTTTTGGAGAGACGCTCGGGGCTGGGGAGTCACAGGGTGCGCGCGTTTCGATGTAGCATTAGATCGGATAGACTGGTCATTGACCGGCGCTCTGAGCGATTGCTAGCGGGCGCGGACATAAGGGGGCGGCAGTATGCGCATCTCAAGCGGCTCAAAATGGATGATAAATTTCTTCCTGGCGGCTTTGTTCGCGTCGGGCTGTGCGAAGCCGGTGCCCTACGTGACGAATGTCATTGTGGATGTGGATGTTCGGGGCTGCTCGCCGGAAACGGTCGGTCCGATCGGTGGCATGGACGTGGCCATCATCATCGACACTTCTCAGTCCACGCGACGCCCCTCTGGAATCGATGTCAATCGTGATGGAAAGATCCCTGCCTTCCGTGGAAACTCGACGGCTGAACGAGGTGATTCACGGCTTGCCGCCCAAATCGCTGCACTTAGACCGCTCGTCCAATCAGCCGCCGGTCGTGATATTCGTTTCTCCGTCGTGACCTACTCCGGCGCCAGCGGAGTTCGTACGACCGGAAAGTCCGCCAATTCCGGAACCTCAAGTGAAACTCGGACTCGTGCGAAACTGACGAAAGATACGCTGCATCTCAATCGGGTCTTCGACGAGGTGCTTTCCCGCGGCAGCAACGGCACAACCGTTTTCTTCGCTGGGATGCAGCAGGGCGCGCGCTCGCTGCTGGCCAGCCGAGTCGGAGGGCGTCGCCGAATTGCCCTGTTCTTGTCCGACGATTCTCGTCCCACCAGCATTGTCGCGGACACCTCGCTTCTGCCAGGGAACCCCGCTGTGCGGAGTGCTGCTGATCCAAGAATGAAGAAGGTGGCCATATTGGCCAGACAACAGAAAATTGTTTTTCACACCTTCGGCCTGTCTCCGAACTCGAGGACTTGGCGTCATCACGCCCTCGGCCAAATTGCCGGCGCCACCGGCGGTAATTTCCATGCTGTCGAAGATGCGAATTCATTCTACTGCCATCTCGCGGCCGCCCTCTCACCAGCGAATTCAACGAGTACGATCGAACGTGCGTTCGCGCGAGCCGGGCGAAGTACGACCGTTGCTGTGATCGATTAGCGGCTCCGAATACGAGTCGGCCTTCGGCGATCTTAGGTTTCGACGTGGCTGTTCTTGGGCCTTTCGGAGTCGAATGCGGATTCGTTGGCTTTTCACTTGCGCCGCCCGCGAATTCGCGGATGCTTCCCGGCCGATCTGTCGACGGAGAAGGCATTGTCCGAAATTATCCTGATCAATTTGACTGGTGCGGATCGCCCCGGAATCACGCGCGATCTCAGTGCAATTCTCGCTCGTCATGATCTGCGAGTTCTGGATATTGGGCAGGCCGTCATTCATGACACGCTGACGCTCGGGCTCCTGGTCGAGCTACCCCCTGAGTCTGAGTCGCATCCAGTCCTGAAGGATGTTCTCTTTCGGGCACACGAATGGAATCTTCAGGTCCGGTTTACGCCCATCGGTCTAGAGGAATACGAGAATTGGGTCGCCGCTCAAGGCCAGCCCCGACATATCATGACGCTGATCGGTGAGAAACTGACGGCGCGCCAGCTCGAGTTGATCGGTGACCTTGCAACCCGCCGGGGTCTGAACATCGACAATATCAAGCGACTTTCGGGTCGAGTGTCCCTGGAGCATGAGGGCGAGATGCTGCGGTCTTGCGTGGAATTGTCCCTGCGCGGGACTCCCGATGACGCATCGGGTTTGCGCGGAGAATTGCTCGGTCTGGCTCAGACCCTCGATGTAGATATCGCCTTTCAGGTGGACGATGTCTATCGGCGTAATCGCCGGCTCGTGGCCTTTGACATGGATTCGACCTTGATTCAGACGGAAGTGATCAATGATCTCGCTGTCGCTGCAGGCGTGGGTGCTGAAGTTTCGGCGATCACTGAAGCGGCGATGAATGGCGAACTCGATTTCAAGCAGAGTTTGATTCAACGCGTTTCTCTCCTCGAAGGTCTGGACGAGAGTGTGCTCAGCGAAATCGCTGACAATCTACCGCTGACGTGGGGGGCGGAGCGGTTGATCCGAACGCTTCGGAGTCTGGGATACCGGACGGCGATTCTATCCGGCGGATTCAGCTTCGCCGGGGAGGTGCTTGGGCGTCGACTGGGGATCGATTTCGTTTTTGCAAATGAACTCGAAATCGAGAACCGACGATTGACCGGAAGAGTCTGCGGTGAGATCGTCGATGGGGCGCGCAAGGCGGCCCTCTTGAGACAGCTCGCCGAACAGGAGGGGCTGCGTCTGGCCCAGACGATCGCAGTGGGCGACGGCGCGAATGATCTACCGATGCTCGATGCAGCGGGTCTTGGCATCGCATTTCATGCAAAGCCAAAGGTGCGCGCTTCCGCGGAACAGGTGATCTCGAATCTGGGTCTCGATGGCATTCTGTACCTGATCGGAATGAGTGATCGCGAGGTTCAGCAGGCCTGATCCTCTTAGTCGACGATGCAGAGCCTCACAGAACCTGCGAGGATCTCGCGTCCATGTCGATTCGAGTCAACGCACCTCCTCCCGATCCCTCGCCTCAGGGTGGGCAAGGAAATCGACGGGGTTGGCGGCGTGCAACGGAATCCTTGGCGATGCCCGAATTCCGCCGCGTCTTCACCAGCAATATTCTCTTCTTCATGGCCATGAGTGGGCAGAGCCTTGTTCGGCCGTGGCTGGCATTCGAATTAACGCAGAGCCCCCTTGCCCTTGGCGTAGTGAGCGCCGCAGTAGCCGTTCCGATGTTGCTGCTCGCTCCCTTCGGCGGTGTCCTCGCTGACCGGATGGAACGCCGAAATCTCATCGTCTGGGCGCAGGCCCTGGCCATTTTCAGCGAACTCATCATTCTCAGCTTATTGCTCAGCGGCCAATTGCAATTCTGGCACCTCGTAATGAGCGCGGGCATGATGGGATGCGCCTTTCCTCTCATCATGCCGGCCCGACAGGCCATCGTCGTGACTCTCGTTGGCAGGCACGGTCTGGCTTCAGCGGTGGCGCTCAATATGTCCGGTGTGAACATGACCCGCGTCCTGGGGCCGGCGATCGCCGGTTTCATGATTCCCCTCGTTGCGATCGAGGGCGTCTACACGATGAATCTCAGCCTCTACGTCCTGGCGTTGTTGGTGATGACTCGGGTTCAGCGCGTGCCGCCACCACTCGAGGCGAAGGCCGCCTCGATCAGCGAAAATCTGGTCGAAGGCTTTCGTTATGTCTGGTCGAATCGACTGGTGCTCATCTTGTTGGTGTACGGCCTCGTGCCGCTCTTTCTAGCGATGCCCTTTCAGGCGCTGCTCGTCGTTTTCGCAAAGGACGTCTGGCACGTCGGGTCAGTGGGTCTCGGTATCCTGAACGCAGTGGCCGGAATCGGAGCCGTCGCGGGTTCGGCCTACATTGCAGGACGCGACGGGAATTCGGGGCGACTGAGATTGATGGTGCTGAGCGCGATTGTTTTCGGGGCTCTGCTCGCCGGATTTTCGGTGAGCCCGTGGTTCTGGCCTGCGGTGGGGCTCGTCTTCATCGCCAACATCTTCGGAAGTATCTTCAGCACGCTGAATAACACGGCGATTCAGCTCTTGATTCCCGACGGCGTACGTGGGCGGATTTCAAGCTTTCTGATGATGTCCTTTTCACTTCCACTGCTCGGTACGCTGCCCGTCGCTGCTCTGGCCGAACGATTGGGGGCGCCGATGGCGGTCGGGATCTCTTCGCTGCTCGCCGTGATCGCCGCGATCCTCTTCTATCTATTGAGTCGAGATCTGAGGAACCTGGATGAGCGGGTGCGCCATGCGATGGCACAAGACTAAGCTGCCCTGGAGGTTCTGCGCTTGATTATTACGATCTCTCATCAGGTTCGGGCACACAGGCTAGGTTGCTCGAGGGACTCGCCCGCTCGTTAGTCCGGCCAGAGCTTCCTGCGCGCAACGCGGCGTTTCGCGCGCTATTGGGGAATCAGCTGGGGCAGGATCTCGCTGATCGAACCATTTAGGACGGCGTCGGCGATGACGTCCATATCGGTCTTTTCGCCGTTGATGATGACGATCCGCGCGCCCGCCTGTTGGGCAGTGGGCACCATGGCCGCAATCGGGTAGACGGCGAGGGTCGATCCGATGGCGAGGAGTAGATCGCATTCGCGCGCTGCTCGGTCTGCACGAGCGAGGTCCTCGGAAACGAGACCCTGGCCAAAGGAGATCGTCGCTGACTTGAGGATACCGCCACAGCTCCGGCATGCGGGATCCGATTCGCCCGCCACCACGCGGTCGAGCGCCCGAGACATGGGTGCGCGTTCTTCGCAGGAAAGGCAGACGACCTCGTTCAGCGTGCCATGGATTTCGATCACATGCGCCGGGTTACTGCCCGCGGCCTGATGCAGGCCGTCCACGTTCTGGGTGACGAGCGTATGCAGCTGGGCTGTCTTCTCGAGGCGAACGAGCGTCTCATGCCCGATATTGGGGACGCGCTTGCCGAGCGCGGTTTCGAGGCGCCATTGCCATGAGCGCTTTCGAACCTCTGGGTCCGCCATATAGACTTGAAGCGTGGCCATCTTCTCGGCCTCCGGATTCTTGGTCCAGAGGCCCTTGGGTCCGCGGAAATCCGGGATGCCCGAATCGGTCGAAATTCCGGCGCCGGTCAGGATGGCGATTCGCTCGGCCTGTCGGATCCAGTCGCGGACCTGTGAGATTAGATCGCTGTCTTCACCGCTTGGAGTCATGGTTCAATCCTCAAGTCGACTCGAAGAATCAGCAACAAGATCCACCGGGGCGACCGCGCGCATCCTGCCACTGACCGAGATCGAGGAAAAGACCCTGGAGCGCCGCCGCGCGCATGGCACGCTTCGGATCGATCACCCAGGGACCGCTGCGATGAATGCTGAGCGTTGCGGACTCGTCCGAAGTCAGGACGATTTCGCGGTCTCCATCGAAAGCCAGGAGGCCGGGTCCCGACCAATGCACTTCGGTTCCGAGTTCGATTCGCTCGACGGTGTCGATTCCGACGGTTTCATAGAGTCCGGGTGAGAGCGGGGCTCTAAGCGTTTTGCCGGTCTCCGCGAGATGGTGCCCAGGGCGGGTCTTTACTTCGACGGCGAAGTCGTCGTCTGCATCGCAGGGCATTAGCAGACCTCCCACCGGCGAGAGTCCAACACTGGCGGGCTCGGCCCGCGTGAGCAGGATGCCGGCGAGTTTTTCGGGGTCCGCTTGCAGCAGGCTTCCCGGATGATCGTCGATCAGCAACGCGGCATCGATCAACGCAATGCTCTCTCTGCCATCGCGACAGGTGACTTCGAGGAGCTTTGCGCGGCGTGCCGCATCCTCAAGCGCGAGACGGCCCGAGGCCACGAGCCCGGCTGCAGCGCCTGCGATCGTCGCCTCGACATCGAAGGGAAAGACATTATTGGTTCCGGTGGAGAGCGGGAGGAGGGAAACGTCGCGCCAGGCCTGCGTGATCGCACGACTGGTTCCGTCGCCCCCGAGGGCAACGATTGCGCCGCAGCCAGCCTCCCGCATCGCGTGCGCGGCGTTCTGGCTGTCCACGCCTCGACCGGTCGTTTCGAGATCGAGGAGTTCGCATTCGACGGGTAGGGCGAGTGCGTCGGTGGCCGAGGAGGCGATTCTAAATGCATCGCCGGAGAGCAAGATTTTCGCGACTCCCGCAGCCGCAGCACCGACGACGATGCGAGTGACCTGGTTTCGCTTGTCTTCGATGGTCGACGTTCCCGCGCGCGCAAAGAGTCGCCGTGCGTCACGACCTGAATGGGGATTGACGATGATGCCGAGGGTGCCACGAGTCTGCATGTCGCAACGCTATCTCGCTCCACCATGAGATGCGAGAGAAGGCCCGGGCTTCGCAACGACTCTGTTCTTGTTCGAGTCGCTCGTTGACGTCGACGAGTTGGGTATCCCTTGCTGAAAGTCCCTGGCGGGTGACGTTGAGATGTTCGTCGCGCGCCAGCGAGTGATTGAATTCCCTCGTTCGCTTCTTCGATGCGACCGCGAAGACCGATGACTTCCGCGCGCAGAGCCCGTTCTCCATCGGGAAGTGGTGTGAGGACGCCGCGGGCGGCGCGTAAAGAAGCCTCGAGCTTTTCGACTCGACCGTTTGACTGCACGAGTCGACCGCTGGTGACCGCGACTTGGTCGATGAGATGATCGCGATCGATGCCGATCGAAACGACCTCTGTGCGAAGTTCCTCGTTTTCCTTCTCTTGTTTAGTCGTGGCCTCGGCGTTTAGGTTGACCGTACTGTGAAGGGAGGCGAGATCGGTGTCCCGATCTTCGAGCTTTGTCTGCAGTCCGACCTGATTCTGCTCGGGTCGATCGCATCGCGACCGAGTAGCTCGTCTGCTCGGGCCTCGAGGATGGACTGCATAGCAGCGGCCGAGGCACTGGGATGTATTTCTTCGAGGTCTGGGTTTTTGGCGTTGCCGGGATTGTCGGCCTTGGCGGCCTCTGCTTTTTCGTCGGCAGATTCGCTGACCGTCTCTTTTGTCTCCTGATCATCGTCTACATCTTCAGCGTCGTTGGTATCTTCGGGGACTTCATTGGAGGCAGGGGATGGCGTTTCGACGATGGGTTCGGCGTCGGAAGCTGAAGGCGTGGGGTCTGGCTTGCTATTGTCGTCTTCATCAATGCCAAAGCCCAACTGACGTGCGAAGTTCGCTTCCGCGCTGGAAAGCGAGGAAGAGTCGACCGTCATCGAAGCGTCGAGCTTCGAGCCGTCCAGACCTTCGTCTGTGTTACTCAAATCTTCTTCGGACATGAATATGGTCCCGCAGGCGGGAATTCGCTCCCGTTCTGCGCATCGGTTGCGATCGGGAGCGGCTTGACGCGTGTGTGGCATCGATTCCACAAACCATGCTTATCCCCGAAGTGCTTGAGCGTGGGAAGAGCTTCGTCGTCCAGGGCCGTTATGCGGAGTGATGGGTCTTATCAGAGCCGATGGCGCGGTGGGCTCGTCGCGATCCGATCGGCCATGCTGCGAACCATCCGCACTGCGATGGCGGGATTGCAGGTCACGATCTGTTCGAGTTCGGCCTCATTGAACAGGCAGCACCAGGTGGATCCCTTGGCGCGAAGGGTTGCCTGTCGGCGAACTCCGGTCAGGGTCGAGATCGCACCGAGGAATGTTCCCTCGCGTGATTCGACGGCGACTACACGGTCGTCGATCTGCACGGAGACTTCTCCTCGCAGAAGCAGGACCGTGTGCTGGGCAGGATCGGAAACACCTGAGATGACCTCGCCGTCGTCGAAATGGACGAAATGGCGATCGAAACCTGGGCCACGACAGATGGAGGCCCAGAGCGGATCGACCAGGGTCTCGATGATCTCACGGATTTCTTCGGGATTCGCGCGGTCGCGTCGGGCAGCCGCGATGGTCGCCGTATCGAGGCCGAATCCGCTGGCGATCGCACGAATCCGTGCGAGCACTTCCCCGGTGCCGCCGGGGCGCTGGGCGGGATCGATGTAGAGCATTCCCATGACTATTTCTTCGAGCGGGGGAGGGCAGTCGAGGGCGACGTCCGAGAGGGCTCTCAGTCCGTAGGTATTGCCCTGTTCCCGCGTACGCAGGACGTCTTGGCGGCGATTCAGATCGATGCCGGTAAAGAGCGCCCAGGCCGTCGCCGCTGCGCCCCAGAGATCAGTCCGAAGATCGAAGGATTGAACCTTAGCGGAAGCCTGTTCTGGTGCACGGTAGCCGTGGGTTCCCAGTCCGATCGAGAGTTGGCCCTGGTTGAGCAGCCCGCGAGACATCCGCGAAGAATGGGAGACACCGAAATCCGTCAAGACATATCCGCCGTTGCCATCGAGCAAGACGTTCGAGGGTTTGACGTCGAGATGAAGAATTGAGGCGCGATGCGCTGCGCCTAACGCCTGGGTCAGGTCGGAAAGGAGTCGCCAGGTCTGCTCTGCGGACAATCGTCCCAGGAGAGGCCAGGCATCGGCGAGGCTACCGGCCGGGTAATATTGAATCGCGGCGAATGATGTGTCGGCATCGATGTTCCAGTCGTAGAGCTTGGGAATGCGGTCATGGCGAACCGCCAGCAGCGCGGAGAGTTCTCGCTTCAGCGAATTCCGTGCTTGCGGATCATCCGGGCGCGCCATGACTTTGAGGGCGACGAGTTTGGGCGGCCCTTGCTCGTCTTCGGAATCCGGACCATCCAGACAGCGCGCCAGAAACACCGAACCAAATCCGCCGCGCCCCAATCGGCGCAAGATCCGATAGCGATAATTGGCCTGGAGTTCATCGCCGGGCTGGGGAGGCTGGCGCGTGGATTCGGAATCGCTCGCACCCGCCGTCGACGTGCAGTCGAGCGTGAGATTCTCCCCGTCCTTTGAATGGTCGAGAAGGATCGTACGATTTACGGCCTGGCCGTGTACGGGATGCGAGGGGGCGCCCAATGATCTCTCCAGCGATTCGAGATCTCTTATCGGCAGTGTTGCCGCTTTCCCTCAATGGAATCGAAGGCGTCTATGGAACGGTGGTTCTGTTATGGGGTGGTGGGAGCACTCGGCCGAGGACAGCCCAAGGTTCGCGCGAAGTATTCGAAGTTCAGTCGGAACTGCCGGTCGGCTGCTTTCCCCCTGCGGCTGCCTGATCTTCTCGAAACTCTCGGATGCCTCGCGGCACCAGCCATATGCAGAGCGGAACCATGATGTAGAACATGATTCGATTGAAGCCCTGGTGCTTCTGCATGTCGGGGTCCGACGTGAGAAACCCATCCCAGCCAAACCAGAGTGAAAAGGCGATCAGGAGCACGGGAAGAAAAAGCGGGTGATAGAGTGGGTTGGGAGGCGGGCCACGTCGTTGCCGGCGATTAGGGTCGCCCGGGTTCGTTGGGCTCGGAGGGGCCTGCCCCGTTGTTGGCTCGAAAGCTCCGGATGACTCATCCCGATTACGCATCTCACTCATGAAGGAGAGCATAGCGTGAGTCTGATGAGTCGGGGTTTGAGCGCTCAAGTGAATTGCGAATGAATCTTGAACGCAGCCGCTAACGATGCAAATCTTTGTCGCCGTTGGTGGACTCGATCTGGGTTCAGTGCCGGATCCAGGAATTGCTTCGATTGGAGAATCATTTCGGATGGCCGGACAAAGTAGCTACATCACTCGCGGCGGTTTCATGAAGCTCCGTTCGGAGTTGGAATGGCTTTGGAAAGAAGAACGTCCGCGTGTGACGGAGGCGGTCTCGGTGGCTGCTGCGCTCGGCGATCGCTCGGAAAACGCGGACTATATCTACGGCAAGAAGAGACTCCGGGAGATCGATCGACGGATTCGTTTTCTCACCAAGCGCATCGAGGATTTGGTGGTCGTGGATGCCGGACCTCGAAAGGAATCCGATCGCATCTACTTCGGTGCCTGGGTCAGTATTGAAGACGAGGAAGGCGAAACGCAGCGATATCAGCTGGTGGGTTCGGACGAATTCGATGCCAAGGCCCGCCGCATCAGTGTCGACTCTCCCGTTGGCAAGGCGCTCATGGGCAAACGACTCGGCGATGAAGTCGTCGTACGTCGACCCAAAGGCGACACCCTCTACACTGTCTTGAAAATCGAATACGACGACACTTCCGATTGAGGCGATTAACTCGCCGGTCATTCCGGCGCGAAGGGATGGATCGGCGCGTGTCGAACGAGAGTCTTTGGATCTTTGGGTACGGCTCCCTTGTTTGGCGTCCTGCTTTCCCTTATTTGAGGGCCCATCCCGCATCGATCGGCGGGTTTACTCGCCGGTTCTGGCAGGGCTCGACGGATCATCGCGGACTGCCCGGTCGCCCGGGGCGCGTGGTGACGCTGGTCGCCGGGGACCACGAGAGTCTCGTCGGTGAAGGATGGTCCGCGACTGAGCGTTGTTGCGGGATGGCGTACGAGATCTCGTCCGCGGATCCCGACAACGTTCTGACCGGACTCGATCATCGCGAGCGCGGTGGCTATGAGCGGATCGAATTGGAGATCGAAATTCATGACGAAGGGGCCGATTTCGCAACCGCATTCAGTGTGACTGGTCTCGTCTACATCGCGGGGTCCGGGAACAGTCATTATCTGGGGGCGGCGCCGATCGAGGCGATTGCGAATCAGATCGCGACGGCATCGGGTCCCAGCGGAGCCAATCCCGAATACGTGTTCGAGTTGGCCGATCGACTTCGTGCGATGGGTGCGATGGACACCCATGTCTATTCCGTGGAGACCGAGTTGAAGCTTGCGATGGCCCGCTCGCCCGGGTGACCGCGGACATCGAAAGCGGAATCATCCTAGAAGTGGCTCTCGTGTCCGGATTTCAGGAGATCAACCGATGAGTCGATGAGGGAAACATGATTCTCGACGCCATCTTTGTACTGGTCTTGACGCTGATGTTTGCCCTCGGCGCCTGGCGGGGAGCCGTCGTCAGTGGTTCGGGGCTCTTTGCGTTGGTCTGCGGATACGCGGGAGGAATACTCGCGGCGAGTCGCGGCGGGGAATGGGTTTCGAGTCGGTTGGTCCTCTCGCCCCTGGCTGCACCTGCGATCGCCGGCACGATCGGATTTGTCGTGGCTTGGCTCATCGTGAGTACACTGGCTGACATTGCCGTGGTCTGGGATCGCGACCGGGTCGAGTTAGGCGGTCGAGGTCTCTTTGACCGCGGCCTGGGTGGGTTCTTCGGATTGGCGCGCGGTGGACTCATCGTTGTCTTATTGGCGGTCTTGGTCAGTTGGCTTGATGCAGCGCGAGACATTGGTGCGCTCTCGGGTCTGGCGGTGATGCCGGACGCCGAGAACTCCTTTGTCACGGAGGCGGCCAGCGGAATCGTCGAGGGGGCAGTCTCGAGTGCGTTCTCGGATGCGGGTCCAGCGGGTGAGGTGGCGGCGCGCCTAACGGCACATCCCGGCCAGGCACTCGGAAGCATGCAGGCGATTCTCGAAGACGATCGTATGAATAGGTTGTTCGAGGACCGACTCTTCTGGACGTTGATCAGCAATCAGTCCATCGACTATGCCATGAATCGCAATGCCATTCGGTCCATCGTGAATGATCCAGAAATGCGAGGGCGCTTCGCTGATCTGGGTCTGGTGGACGAGCTGGCCCGAGAAGACGTCGGTTTGTTTCGCGACACGATGGCGGGCGTTCTGTCTGAGGTCGGGCCGAAGATTCAGCGGCTCCAGAATGATCCGGAGATCAAGGCACTCGCAACCGACCCACAAATCGCCGGGCTCGTTGCGGACGGCAATGCCTTCGCGCTGATGAATCATCCGCGAATTCGCAGAATCGTGAATCGGATTTCGAGTGACTTTTAGCTACAGCGAGCTGTAGCAAGCGTTTTACAACGCAGCCAGCGGTGATGAATCAGCGTCTGGGCGTCGCGACGGGCTCCTCGCTAGAACAGCGGTCGGTCGTCGTCGTCCGGAGCGTATGCCGAGATCTCGCAACCGAGCGAAACTTCTTCGATCAAGGGCCGCTCGAACTGGGCGGGCTTGGTTTCCGGCGTCGCCGTTTCGGAGGTGCTTTTTTCCATGGGCGAGAGACTAGCCCATGGTCTCTGGATTCGCTGGGAGCCGGCAAAGCGCGTCAGCGCAATAGGACGTCGCAGAATTCTCGGACGCTGCGGACCAATCGACCGAGCGCTCTGCCCGGCGCGATTCTGCGGCGGAGACCGATCAGCACCTTTCGTTCAAGTGCATAGCGGGTCAGCCGAGGTCGGGGCGCACGCTGGCCGGCAAGATCGATCTGTCCGACATCCTCAATGATCTGTGCTCGTGAATATCCCCATGTTTCGAGATCTTCATCGCCGAGTCGTGCCAGGATTTCTTGATAGAGCGCGACACGCTCGCCTCGCCCGGTCGCCGCAGTGGCCCATTTCGACAGGCTGGATGTGGTGGGCCGAGTCTGCTTGGCGACGTTGGTCGGATCGCCTAAGCCGCGGGTCGACACACCGCGACTTTTTGGATTCGAGCCGTAGTCGACCATGCCGGGCTCGTAGTCGATTCCGAGGAAAGTGCATATATCTCGAGCGTTTTCCTCGGGTTCCTTAACCAGATTCTCGTACTGGACGCGATGCATCGGCACCTTGGCCGTTCGGATGAATCTTGCGATGGATGGGACATAACGTTCCAGTAGCGGGTTGTGCGCATGCGCTACCGAATCGTCTCCATCGAAGAACGAATCGACGAAGGAGGACCAGACGGCGATCGGATGCCGGGTGAGAACGATATATCGCGCCTCGGGGTAGAGCCGCGCGAGAAAGTCGAGGTTGAGGGCGTAGGCCGGCGTCTTATCGAGAACCAATCGTTCGCCGCCGCCGCGAGATTGATGGGCCTCGAACAGGCCGTGGTACACGGCATCGGTATACGCGCGGAGCGCGTCGAGGTATTGGGACTCACCGCCGGGTAGGGCGGAGACCAGTACGCGAGCCGCTTGTCGTGTGATGATCGGATCGTAGGGCGCTTCGCTCACGTTCTCGAAATATCCGAGATGCGCGAGCGGCGTGATCAGGTGCGGTTCTTCCGGTGCAAAGATGGCCGAGTGCGCGCCGAGTACGCGCGAGAGGAGCGTTGAGCCCGAGCGCGGTGAGCCGATCAGAAAGACGAGCTGGTCCTGCATGAGTTGACGCTACTCCGAGTCGCGTACGGCGAAAAGACCGAGATCAGGAAGCGCGGAGCATAACCGTGCTGGGGGTCTGGGAGCTAGAGGATTTTGCTGGCGAGCCCAAGCGTGTCTGCCATTCGTGTTGCATGGACACGCAAGAGAGCCACACCGAGTCGATGACCGAGCCACGGCTTCATGCTTCGCAGTTGTCGAAAGGCTGCACGGTCTATTTCGAGGAGTCGGACATTCGAGTCCGCAACCGCTGACTCGGCATGGGGAATGTCAGCCAGCAGCGGCAATCCACCAAAGAGGTCGCCGATCGAGAGTTGGACCAGTGGCTGCTCGATGGCATCTCTAATGCGCAATTGCAGGGTGACATTGCCTTCAGTGATCAGGAAGATCGAATCGTTTGCGTCGCCTCGCGTGCCCTGTCGATAGATCATGTCGCCGGGCGCAAAGGTTCGAAATCGCGTGACCTGGGCGAGTCCCATGGCTTCCTCGAGGCCAAGTTCGTGGAGAGCCGTTCGTTTGTAGAGAAAACGAGCGAGTTTCTTGCCGGCGTCGAGAACCTGATCCCAGACTAGTTCCAGCTGTTCCGCGTGGGGGTTGTCGAAGGAGATGCCCGTGAGGACGATGTTTTCCTCGGGGTCTTCGCGCTGCCAACATCCGATCGCGTCGAGGGTGAGGTTCTGCGACGGGAGGCCGATGACGATTCGCTGGAGTGATTTTAAAGAAAATGGGGATTGCGTCGCGATACAGGCGCCGCCGATACCCAGATCACGGGAACGACCCAATAGGGCGCCGGCGAAGTCCCCGGTGTACAACTCTACGGGGAGGTCGGTTCCGACGCGTGGATTGGATCGAAGCTCGAGGGGGTCGACGGGTCCGCTTCGAGTGTTTGAGTCTTCGGGTTTGGCTTCGGACATGGGTTGGGAATCACCCTGGGTGATAGTCTTAAAGGGCCTCAATGCTTCCTGTTTCGGTCGGGCCGTAGTGGGACTTGAACACTCCTCACCGATGCGATTCGGGTGATCTGCTGAATCGCACGAGATGTGCAGAATGGAATTGAGCATGGCTCGGGAGGCGTGATTGGGATCTAATACCGAGGACATCTGGGGTTATGGCCCGAGGGCGTCGTTGGGTCGATTCGAGATCGCGCTGCCCTTTCACAATCCGACGCTGCTCGGTCTGATCGCGGTGGCCGCCGTTTGTATGACGACGCTCGCGCGGCGTAGCGCTGCAACAGTGAGGACGCTTCGTTTCTCGTTTGGCTTCTTGCTCTTCCTGGTTCCCCTGCCGGTCTCTTGGATGACTCCGATCATCGTGCAGCTTCAGCTCCTTGCGAGCAGTGTCGCCGTGGAACTACTGCAGCGGGGCGGGGTGGGTGTGCTGATGCGGCGATTCGTAGGCGAGGATGAGCCGGATCTGACGGCGCGATGACGATGCACGAAGACGCAAACGAATTGGCGGAACGGGTCCGGCGCGTCGGTCTCGCGTTGGGTCTCGACGCGGTGGGCTTTGCGGACGCGCTGCCGTCGGCTCGAACGCGTTTTCTTCGAGACTGGGTGGCGCAGGGTTATGCCGGCGAGATGGACTACATCGAACGCCGTCTCGAGGAGCGCATTGATCCGCGCTTGGTCCTGCCAGGCGCGAAGACGCTGATCGTTGTCGGGCTCTTGTCACCGCCGCCACATGTTGCTGAGGACGCCACGGACGCGGGCGCCACTGGTCGGATTGCCCGTTATGCCGGAGGCGATGACTATCACGAAGTATTGCTGGATCGAGTCCGTGCACTCGAGTCTTCTCTCGCCTCCCTGGCCGGTGTCGAGGTCTCCTCTCGAAGTTATGTCGACACGGGTCCGGTTGCCGAACGAGCGGCAGCCGAGCGGGCGGGCCTCGGATGGATTGCCAAGAACAGCTGCCTCATTCATCTGGATCTCGGTTCCCACTTGATGTTGGGCGTGATCCTGACCGACCTCGAGCTGCCGATGGACGAAACGGTGACGGACCATTGTGGAACCTGCCGAGCTTGTCTCGATGTTTGTCCGACGAACGCATTCGTCGAGCCTTATGTGCTCGATGCCACCCGATGTATTTCGTATACAACGATCGAAAGCCGCGAATCGATTCCCGAGGATCTGCGCGCGGCACAGGGTGACCATGTCTTTGGCTGCGATCTTTGTCAGAGCGTGTGTCCCTGGAATCAGAGTCGGCCACGGTCGCCCTTGACGGACCCGCTTGGGCTGCGCGCCCGACTCGCAAAGCGTGAGGAATGGGTGGCGCCCACGCTGACCTGGATCTTGTCTCTGAATGTGGATTCGTTTGCTGCGTCGACCCGTCGGAATGCGATCAAGCGGTCGGGGTATCGGGGGTTGATTCGGAACGCATTGGTGGCCGCGGGCAATGCCCTTGATCCCGCGCTACGCGGCGCGATCGAGGGCTACGCGAGCGGTGACGATTCGCTCTTGCAGGAGCATGCGAACTGGGCGCTTGCACGTATGGATGAAGCCGGGATCGGTTGAATCCTTGGGTCACGCTTCTAGGCGCGACGAACGGCTAGTAAGCGTGCGGTTTCGGCGGGGCGAGTCTCCCGCGTGAGGCCTTCTTCATGGATCTCGATTTCGAGATCAGGGAAGAGGGTGGGGAGTTCGTCGGTCTTCAGCAGGAATTCATCGCGGGTTGGCCCCCAGCCCAGACTGCGTTGTCTGGTTGTGAAGGTTTCGTAGAGCAGGACTCCGCCGACGGCGAGCCGAGATTGGATCCAGCTCGACAGTGGACGATGCAAGTAGCGGAAGACCAGGACGGCTCCGAAGCTCTCGGCAGGGACTTCTGGGAGATCTGGAAGCGGAAGCGCTTCGAGGTCGGCCTTGAGCGTCGTGATTTCGCCTGGGCATTCGATGCTCGCACGGGCGAGCTGATCGAGAGCGTCAGTGTTGCGATCCACCGCGACCATCCCCAACCCAAGTTCGGCCGCGGCGATCGAGTGCCGTCCCCGGCCACAGGCCAGATCCAGGACGGGTCCGATTGTCGCTGCATCCGATAGCCGCGACACATGGCGCAGGAAGAAGGCCGAAGTCGCGTCGATTTCTCGCCTAGCGTCGTCCGTCACGGACAAGCCAATCATGCATTCGACCCGGATAGTCCGTGATGATGCCGTCAACGCCGAGATCCAGCAGCGTCTTCATCTCATCCAGATCGTTGACGGTCCATACGTGGATCTGGACCCCGTGTGCGTGTGCGTGATCGACGAGTTCTCGTGTGACGAGGGGCCGCTCGGCGAAGGTTGGTGGCACTTGCAGCGCCATGACGCCCTCTGGCATTGGCTTGTCTTCAACTGCACTGGCCACGGATTTGATGATTTCCCCAAGCGAGGCGCCCAGCGCCGGCTGGAGCGAGTGTTTGGTGAGCACGCTGCGCAGATCCTGCATGATGTCGTCCTCGCCCGCTGCCAACAGCGTTCGATCGGCTCGATCAAATTTCTCGACCAGGTCGAGAGTGGCTCGGATGCCTTCCAATCCGCGACATTTGATCTCGAGATTGAAGCGCGCATTGGGAAAGCGCTCGAAGGTTTCTTCGAGGGATGGAATGGCGATGCCCTGTCCGAGAAAGGGTGTTTCCCCAGACTCGTCGCGGAATTGCCCGCCCGCGTCGAGCGCTCGGATCTGGGCCCAATCCGATTCCGCAGCGGAGCCTCGACCGTTACTCGTTCGGTCCAGCGCAGGGTCATGCAAGAGGATTGGGACGCCGTCACTCGAGATATGAATGTCGCTCTCGAGAATTTGCGCGCCCATGGAAAGTGCCGTGTCAAAGGAAGCCAGCGTATTTTCAGGGCGGTCGCCGGCCGCACCGCGATGGCCGATCACGACGGGTCGATCGACGTCGAAGAAGGAATGCATCATGTCACTCGGTTACTCTCATGCCAATTAGGTTACCATGGGCCGCACAATGAGTGTGCTGACCCGCGATGTGATCTTGAATGAGCTTTCCGATGGGCGAATTAGGATTGATCCCTTCAAAGAAAGTCAGATCGGCGTGGCCTCGATCGACCTTACTCTCGGCCGCGGAATTCGGATCATCAAACAGTCGATGGATGCCATTCGTGTCGAGGACGCGACGGACTATCGCGATCATACCGAGGTCCAGTCCCTTGATGCGCCGTACCGACTCGAGCCCGGCGTGACGATTCACGGGATCACCGCCGAGCATGTCAGCCTGCCCGACGATCTCTGTGGGTTTCTGGAGGGGCGCAGCCGGTTTGCGCGACTGGGCCTGATGATTCATGTCACGTCGGCCTACGTGCAGCCGGGGGTTTCAAATCGACAGGTCCTCGAAATGAGCAATGTCTCCAGCCGCGCGCTCGAGATCGTGGCGGGGGTTCGGATCTGCCAGTTGGTGCTCATGCGTACGGAGGGCCGTGCGGTGTACGCTGGACGATTCAAGGATCAGCGGGAGATCTAGAGCATGCGCGCAGTCGTGCAGCGCGTATCAGCGGCCGAAGTCGAAGTGGCCGGGGACCGGATCGCCCAGCTGGATCACGGCCTGTTGGCCCTAGTAGGTGTGGGGCGCGAGGACGGTTCCCGAGATGCCCTCGACCTGGCCCTCATTTGGTGATGCGGCTGATCCTGAGATGGCGAAGCGGCTCTTCGATGCGCTGGTTGTGGAAGCCAAGGGTCTCGATGTGCCGGTGGTCACGGGTCGCTTTGGTGCATCGATGAACGCGTCCCTGGTGAATGCCGGCCCGGTCACGATCCTGCTTGATACGAAGCGGTCAATTTGACCGCAGAACCTTCTCACTCTTGCCGACCCAGAAAGATTCGGGACACTCTACATCGGGGAATGTGAGAGAGCGAGATTGCAAGTGTCCGGGTGGGCATGCGCGTCTCGCCAAATGAGGTTGGACAGCCAAATGAAAGAATTGTTGAATCGATCGGGCAATCGCCCGCAGCTGGGTGGTTTTTGTCTGCATGCCAAAAATGAAGACAAAGTTGGGAAAAGTCACACGAACAAGAGGCGGGTGCTGACGGGGCTACTAGCGGGAGTGCTTGCGGCCACTCTACTATGTGCACCGTCGGTTGGACTCGCGGGTGAGAAGGCGGCCGTCGTCAGCAAAGAGGGCGGTATCGGAGCGGCTGCAGCGCTCTCTTCTCTCATCTACGGACCGGTCAAGCTGATCTACGCGACGGGTGGACTGGTCGTCGGGTCGTTTTCTTGGATGTTTACGGCCGGGGACAACGAGGTGGCCGCGAAGGTCTTTACCCGCTCGCTGCGAGGCACGTATGTCATCACGCCCGGCATTCTTCTTGGTGAAGAGCCACTCGAATTCATAGGGCGAGATGTCGAACCCTTTCAGCCGAGGACGGCAGCCGTCGCATCAGCTGAAGTTCCACCGCCGGCGATCGACGATTCCGGCTACGACGAGATGGGCTGGTAGCCCAGACCTCGGGACCGCCGCGGGCTGGAGCGGTCCGATGGGATCGTTCCGATTTGGAACGACGTTTCGGGTAGCCCGTGCCAGCCATGCTGCTCTATGTCAGTCCGCACCTACGGGCGAAGCGTGACAAGTGCGCGTTTCGCCCGAGGGGCGCTGGCATGTTCGTGAGTGAACCGCCACCATCCGAGGCCTTCCGATGTCTGAATTACTCGCCCAATTGCCGCTCGCCTTTGCCTCTGGACTGATCTCGGTCTTCTCGCCGTGCGTCCTGCCGCTCATGCCTGCCTATTTGTCCCTGATCTCTGGCGTCAGCGTCGCAGAACTGGGCGAGCATTCCGGGGATCGCGAACAGCGCGCACGAGTCATGGAAGCCTGCTTTGGATTTGTATCTGGGTTTTCCACCGTCTTCATCGTGCTTGGGGCGAGCGCCTTTGCTCTCGGCCGGGTTTTGCGGGTGTGGCGTCTCGATATATTTGGTTTCGAATTAGGCATCGCCCAGATTGCGGGAGCCGTCATCGTCGTTTTCGGATTGCACATGATGGGGGTCTTCAAGATCGGCTGGCTGCTAAGAGATACGCGTCTCCAACTCGAGATGGGCGCGCCTGGTTTTTTTGGTTCGTTCACGGTTGGCGCGGGCTTTGGGTTCGGCTGGTCCCCGTGCATCGGTCCGATTCTTGGCGCGGTGCTGACGCTGGCCGGCTCTCGAGAAACCGTCTTCGAAGGGATCACTTTGTTGGCCGTCTACTCCGCGGGCCTCGCCGTTCCCTTTTTGATCGCGGGTTGGAGCATCGATCATTTCTTCACCGCTTTCTCTCACATCAAGCAACATTTTCGCAAGCTCGAGATCGGTTCCGGCATCATGCTGGTCGGTGTCGGAGTCTTGCTGGTCACCAATCAGCTCGGTTGGTTCAACGCCCATTTCACCTTCCTGAGTGACATCGTCGTGGCTGCAGAAGAGATGCTGCAATGAAGTCTTCCGGGATGTGCTCCCTCATTCCCGCACTCGCGAGCATCTTGCTGATTGCGTTGTCCCAGACAGCGTGTCCGGCGGGCGAGCATCAGGCTGCCGATCGAGAGAGGCAGATGGCGCCGGAATTCAATTTGCCGCTCTTGGACGGCACCTCGGTTCGGCTCTCCGATCAGCGAGGAAAGATCGTCATTCTCGATTTCTGGGCGACCTGGTGTGCCCCCTGCGAGGTTCAGATGCCAGAACTCGACCGACTCTGGCGAGACCGAGCCGGGCGAGGGGAGGATGGTCAGCCCCACGCGAAGGACGATCTGATGATCGTCGGCTTGTCCGTGGATACGAAAGCCGTCTCCGAAGTGGCGGATTGGGTCGAGGAACGCGGATTTGAATATCCGATCGCGCTGGCCAACCTGGATCTCGCCATGAAGTTTGGTGTGATCGGCTTTCCGACTATGCTGATCGTTGATAAGGATGGTGGGATACACACCCGACATACCGGCGTACTCAGTCGCCCTGAGATCGAAAGCATCCTCGAAGAAATTCGCACGAAGCCTGCGACCGGAAGCTGACCGCCCCTTCCTCGGACTCTAAAGAAACCCTCTCTACAGGACGAAAACGCCAACACGCTGGCTCGGGTCGAGCTGGCGTAGCGCCATTGGATTTTCCCCGATGGCAGAGGAGAGTGGTCCTGAGCCCCGGCGAATCCACGCAAATCCAGGTCGACCAGGCCTTCCAGCGGGTCTTCGAAGACGGCGAGATCATCTTTGACGAAGGCGACGCGGGAATCGATCTCTACGTGATCCAGAGTGGTCAGGTACAGATCAGCCGAAGCGGTGAGGCTGGCGGCCTCGTCGCAAATCGAGTGGTCGCGAGACTCGCTCCGGGTGACTTTTTTGGTGAGATGAGCGTCGTGCTTGGCGAAATCCGAACGGCGCGAGCCGTGGCGGTCGGTCGGACGGAGTTGCTCGAACTCGATGGCGAGACCCTCGAAGCGATGTGCATAGAACGTCCCGAGATTGCTATCCGGATGATTCAGAGACTGGCGATTCGATTGATTGCAGCCGAACGGCGGCTAGCTGCCCTTGGTCTGGACGAACTCGTCGGTCCACTGGTTCGATACCTGTCGGCGCGGGCGGCCAACGACCTGGATGAAGAGCTGCGGCTGCACACGACCCTTCGCGAACTGGCCTCGGGCTGCAAAATGACGCTGCAGGAGACCCACCAAGCACTTCATCAGTTGATGGATCAGAAACTGATCCGGCTTGTGGGCGATGAACTGATTGCGCCGGATCCAGCGGCATTCTCCTCCGCAGTGAATTGATTCGCCGAAGCCGGCTGACCCGCCGATTCCTTTCGAAGTCTGAGATTTGGCTGTACGTGCGCCGCTTAGGTAGCGTCCCCCGCGTCTAGTTGTCCGGGGGGCATGTGGCCAGATTCGCCACGATCATTTCATTGCTGTTCATCGCCATAGGGTGGTCCGCGAACGTCGCGGCCGCCGCCGATCGCGATCGCATGGACGAGCCCTTCGAGATTTCTGCGGATCGAATCATTTATGACGCCGATCGAGATCTCTATGTTGCCGAGGGCCACGTTCAGGTGGATCAGGTCGGTCGGCGACTCAAGGCGCGTTGGGTCGCATTCAGCACGAAGACAAATATCGGTGTCGCCGAAGGCGAGGTCGATCTCGAAGACGGGGATGACCGTCTGCGCGCCGAGTTCATGGTCTTCGATGTCGACACACTTCACGGAATGCTCTTTCAGGGTTCGACGGATGCCGGCGAGATTGGCTTAAAGGTTCGCGCAAAAGAATTGATTCGCACCGGCAAGAATACTTTCACGGTTCGTGATGGCGTGTTTACGACCTGTTACTGCGAGCCGGGTGAGCGATTGCCCTGGGAGATCCATGCCCAGAAGGCCGACGTTGAACTCGGCAGCTACGCAACGGTCACGAACTCGACCTTCAATGTTCTAGGCGTACCGGTACTCTGGGCTCCCTGGGCTTTCTTTCCGATAAAGAGTGATCGTGAAACCGGATTGCTCATTCCCGAGATCGAATTCGGCGGGCGCAGCGGCGCGAACTTTGGCCTGCCGTTTTTCTGGGCGGCCCTGCCGCAATTAAACGTGACCCTGACACCACGCTATTTCTCGAAACGTGGTTACAAGCAGGACGTTGAGTTTGAGTATGTGTTTGGTGAGCGCTCGGAGGGCGATCTCTTTGTTTCGGGGGTGCTCGACGATTCATCGCATGACGGGGGGGGCTCGACCCCTCGTCGGCGTTGGGCGATTCTTTGGGATCACGATCAGGAGTTACCCGCCAAATTTCGCTGGCAGACGGATCTCAATCTTTCGTCCGACAATCTCTATCCGGCCGACTTTGCTGAGCTTCGCGAATTCCGGGCATTTCGTTTTCTCGAATCGACCTCCAACGTTGCGCGCACCTTCGGAGCGACAGGAGGCGTCGGTGTGATGTTCGGAGCGCGTTTTGCGGACGAGCTCCAGGGAGCGTCGCCTGACGATCTCGATCACGTTCTTTTGCAGCGCTGGGCCGAGGCACGGGCGGACATCGCGCCGGGTACGCTGCGCGGGCCATTAGGCATCGAGGGTCGCGTCGATTCCGAGTACATCTACTTTGGGAGCTACCGGCATTCGGAAGGTGAATTGGGGAACCTCGGCGGCACAGGTTTGGCGCCGTTGGTGGAAACTGACGGACGATTCGCCGATGTGGGGATAGATGGAAGGGTGGGAGGGAACCTGGTGGGCGAGGATGATGACCTCTTCGAGCCTGGCGAGCCCATTATCGAGCGAGGCTCGCGGGTGGTCGTTCATCCCCGCCTATCGAAGCTGTTTAGGCTGGGCGGATTCGCCGAATTCGTCCCCGAAGTGGGTTGGCAGCAGACCTTGTATCGAACGAACGCGCAAGACTTCGCCGAGCGCGGGTTGCTCACGGCTCGAGGCGATCTACGCAGTCGACTCTCTCGCGACTATTTCGGGGAGGGGAACCGTCGTGCCGTACGTCATGTGATCGAGCCGCGCCTCGGCTGGGCGTTCGTTTCATCGCAAGGTCAGAAGGACAATCCATTATTCATTCCGCGCGGGTCTGTCGACCAATCACGCCTGCGCGCATTCTCGCTCGAGAACGTGACACGCAACCCCTCGGATCGAATCGATAACGCCAATCAGCTCGTTCTCGCTCTTGGTCAACGGTTTTATGTGCGGGATCGCCAGGGCACAGCGGCGAAGCTGCGAGCCGATCTACTCACTGGCATTGATTGGAATTTCACAGGGCGCGAAGGCCTGGGCAATTTCTACCTCGAAAGTCGTCTCTTTCCGGGAAGGCTCATTCGATCCCACGTGCGCGGGGTGTTTGATCTCAGGGAATCGACCTTTAAAGAGGCGGAAGTTGGCGCAGGTCTTCGAATTCCAGGCGTTTCGAGATTCGTTCGTATGGCGCGGCTGGGCACGAACTATCGCTATCGACGCGACCTTCCCCGTTTTGCCGAAAGGGTTCGAGGGCGTCCGGACGTGACCGAGACGGGGGACACTCGTCTCAGTCAGATGGATTGGAACGCCACTGTGGAACTGACTGAGCGTCTTCGCCTGCGGTATCGGGCGACCTACTCCTTCGTCGACGGAGGCGACTTCATTCGGAGCTATGGTGCGCTCGACTACGTCTCGAAGTGTCGATGCTGGGGCGTCAGCGTCAATGCGTTTCAAGAGCGAGACCAGAACTACGGCGGGGGAATCCAATTTCGAATCCTCGGAGTCGGCAAGCAGGTCGGCAGCCTGTTCAACAACGGCTATGGCCTCGGTCAGAGTTTCTAGTCGCCCAGTTCCCGCCGAGAGGCTTGAGCGCGCACAGGGCCATCGGCGGGCCGGCGAAGACCGATTCTGCGGCTTGCTGCTTTTTCTTCAAGGGCCTAGAGTAGAAAGGCTTTTTGCCTTTTCCCCAAACGGCTTCCGGATTTTGCGATTCGGGAGCGACGAGATCATCACCCTTGCTCCGCACATCGCCAGAGCAGTTCGAGTCGCTCGCAAGACAAGGGAGCCATATTCCCGTCGTGCGGGAGGTTCTAGCTGATCTCGATACGCCGCTCTCGCTCTTTCGAAAAATCGATGATGGCCAGACCGCTTTTCTGCTCGAATCCGTCGAGGGAGGCGAAAAATGGGCTCGCTACAGCTTCCTCGGCGTCGGCGCGCGGGTCATTTTTCGGGCGAAAGGGAATCATGTCGAGTGGGTCGAGAACGGAGAGACTGAGGTTCTTGATGCCGGCGACGATCCGCTCAGGATTTTACGCGATCGACTCCGCGCCTTCGAGGCGGTGAAACCAACAGACTTTACACTTCCGAGATTTATCGGTGGTGCAGTCGGAATGATTGGTTACGACTGGATCCGCTACGTCGAGAGAATTCCGGACTCGAATCCCGACCGGGTCGGTCTCCCCGACGCGTTCTTCGTTTTACCCGAGTTCGTGCTGGTCTATGACAATGTTCGCCATACGGTGTTGATCATCGTGCATGCGGAAGTCGACGAAGATCGCAACGTCCAGCAGGCGTATACCGATGCGACGAGGAAGATCGAATCGATGCTCGATCGGATTCGCGAGCCCCTGGCGGCGGAACCGCGGCAACCCGGAATAGATGTTCCCATGGAAGTCGAGCGCAGCATGTCCGAGTCGGACTATCACGACGTGGTCAAGCGTGCCAAGGAATACATCGAAGCCGGCGATGTCTTTCAGGTCGTGCTGGCGCAGCAATTCCAGATCCCGCAGCAGGTCGACCCCTTCTCGATCTACCGCCATCTCCGGGTGATTAATCCGAGTCCCTACATGTTTTTCATTCGAATGGAGGACGCCGTATTAGTCGGGTCCTCGCCTGAGATCCTGGTTCGCCTAGAAGGGGATCGGATCGACGTGCGCCCGATGGCAGGGACTCGTCCGCGGGGCGCGACACCTGAAGAGGACAAGCAATTCGAAATCGAACTACTGGCAGATCCGAAGGAGCGTGCCGAGCATCTGATGTTGGTCGATCTCGGCCGAAACGATGCGGGTCGCGTGTCGAAGATAGGCAGCGTCGAAGTCGACGAATACGCAATCGTCGAGCGCTACTCCCATGTCATGCACATCGTTTCGAACGTCCATGGCGAACTGCATGAAGGACTCGATTGGCTCGATGTCCTTCGGGCAACCTTTCCGGCGGGCACGCTTTCCGGTGCACCGAAGGTTCGTGCGATGGAAATCATCGATGAACTCGAAACCGTCCGGCGGAGCTTCTTTGGAGGCTGCGCCGGTTATCTCGACTATTCGGGCAACATGGACATGGCCATTACGATTCGATCGATGGTGGCCAAAGATGGAAAGCTCACCCTCGCAGCCGGCGCGGGCATCGTTGCGGATTCTGTTGCGGAGACGGAATTCGAAGAATGCATCAACAAGGCTCGTGCGGTTCTGACTGCGATTGATCTGGCACGCGAGGGTATGGACTGAGATGGAAGACTCGCGCCTGCTGATGATCGATAACTACGATTCGTTTACGTACAACCTGGTTCAGTACCTGGGCGAACTCGGTGCGGAAGTAGACGTCGTTCGAAATGACGACGCGGATGCGGACACGCTGTTGTCGCGAGCGGGCGAAGGACTCGTGATTTCGCCGGGCCCCGGAACGCCGGCGGACGCCGGTGTGTCGGTCGAGGCGATCCAGAAATTTGGTGCGGCTGGGATTCCCGTGTTCGGCGTCTGCCTGGGGCTTCAGTCGATTGGTGTGGCCTTCGGCGGCGAGGTGATTCGTGCGCAATCCATCATGCATGGAAAGGTCTCGACCGTGGAACATGATGGGCGCGGGGTGTTCAGGGGGCTCCCGACGCGATTCGAGGCGACCCGCTACCACTCGCTGGTTCTCGAAGAATCGAGTCTTCCCGATGTCCTCGAGATTACGGCTCGGACCGATGACGGCGAGATTATGGGCGTTCGTCATCGCAGCCTGGCAATCGAAGGTGTTCAGTTTCATCCCGAGTCGATCATGACCGGGGAGGGCAAGGCTCTGCTCGGAAATTTTTTGTCGCACTGCCGAGAGGGCCGAAGGAATCCATCCGGGTCAGGTGCCAGCAATGAGTGAATTGCAGGCTGCAGTGGCCGATCTGGTCGGGGGACGAGAGATCGCTGCCGAACGATTGTCTGAGGCGCTTGAGGAGATGATGGACGGGACCGCCTCGAAGGCAGCACTCGGGGGGCTGCTGATTGGCTTGCGGATGCGTGGTGAGCGGGTCGACGAGATCGTTGCCTTCGCGAGGGCACTGCGTGCGCGTGCGACGAACGCAGCGGCTCGAGATCCCCGAACCGTCGATACATGCGGCACTGGCGGCTCCGGGATCGATACATTCAATATCTCGACGGCCGCCGCGTTTGTTGTCGCCGGTGCAGGTGTTTCGGTGGCCAAACACGGCAACCGCGCCGCATCGAGTCGGACGGGGAGTTTCGATGTCCTGGAAGCGCTCGGTGTTCAAATCGATCATCCAATCTCGGTCTGCGGAGAGATCCTCGATCAGATTGGAATCGCAGCCTTCTTCGCCCGCACTGCGCATCCCGCCTTCAAGCATGTGGCCGAAGTTCGGGCCGAGTTGGGCGTCCGTACTCTGTTGAATTGTCTGGGTCCGCTGCTCTCGCCGGTCGAGGCGCGTTACCAGGTCGTCGGCGTATACGAGCAGCGATTGGTCGAACCCCTGGCAAGTGCTCTGTTGGCGTTAGGCGCGAAGCGGGCGCTTGTCGTGCACGGCGATGATGGGTTGGATGAGCTCACCACCACGACGACAAGCCACGCCGCCCTGGTTTCCGAAGGCGCTGTCCAAGTAATGACCATCGATCCCACGAAGTTCGATCTGCCGAAGGCGAATCATCGGGATCTCGCGGGTGGAGATGCCAACCACAATGCTGAGATCGTTCGAGCTGTTCTCGCAGGTGAGATGGGTCCACGGAGGGACATCGTGCTGCTGAACGCCGCTGCTGCTCTATGGGTCGTGGAAGCCGTCCCATCCCTGGCGGAAGGAATCGGTCGGGCAGCCAAGAGCATTGATGAAGGCGCCGCCCAGGCCAAACTCGAAGCGCTCTGCCAAGCGACGCAGTCGGTCACCACGGTGCCAGATCAGACCGAGGCTCGACGGGCATGACGATTCTCGATGAGATTCTCGATCGCAAACGTCTGGAAGTCGCCGACGCAAAAAAACAGCCGGATGCCGGTGCAGTTGCTCAACGTGCAAAGGAATGTCCACGGCCGACACTCGGATTCCGCTCTGCGATCTGCAACAAAGAGGGCGTCTCCGTCATTGCTGAGATCAAGCGTCAGTCGCCTAGCAAGGGCCTGATTCGCGAGGACTTTGACGCGGTCAAAATCGCTCGAGCCTACGTCGAAGCCGAGGCAGCGTGTATATCGGTCCTGACGGATGAGCACTTTTTTGGGGGCTCGCTCGATGATCTGGTCCGTGTCCGGGCGGTGGTTGACATTCCGCTGATCCGCAAAGACTTCGTCGTCGATTCATTCCAAATCGACGAGGCGCGGCTGGCTGGGGCCGATGCCGTGCTCTTAATCGTGTCTGCTCTCGAGACCGACGAGTTGGCGCATCTCGATAATCATGCGAAGAGTCTCTCCCTGGATGTGCTTGTCGAAGTTAATTCCGAGGATCAGCTCGACCAGGCGCTTGCGATCGGGGCCAAACTCATCGGCGTAAACAATCGCGACCTGCGGACATTCTTCACCGACCTCGCCACGACCGAGCGGTTGGCCGCACGCCTCTCTGACACGGATATTACCTTGATTGCGGAGAGCGGTATCGCGACACTCCAAGACGTTGCTCGGCTAGAAAAGGCAGGTGCGACCGGTTTCCTGGTAGGAGAATCATTGATGCGTCAGCCCGATCCGGGCGAAGCGCTGCGAGAATTACGGAGGCGATTGTGACGGGAAGCGTACGGATCAAGATCTGCGGGGTGCGATCCATCGAAGATGCCTTGGCGGCAGTCGATGCCGGGGCCGATCTGATCGGCATCAATTTCGTGACGGGCTCGCCACGAGAAGTCGATTCGAGAATGGCGCTCGAGATTTGCGAAGCCCTCGAGTCTCATAACGTCGAAAGGGTCGCGTTGTTTCGCGATGCTCAATGGGATGATATCGACGGCATCCTTCGCCGAATCCCCTTCGAACGCGTTCAATTTCATGGCTCCGAAACGGAAGATGAGATCGAGGCGATCGATCTGCCGACGATCAAGGCAATTAGAGGTGCTGATCAGGAAGCTGCCGAAACCTACCCGGGATCAATCCTTTTGCTCGATCATCCACATGAGGGCGGAGGGCAGGGGCTTTCCTGGGATTGGCGCGAAGCTGAAGACATGATTGCTCACGGACTGGACGTGATTATTGCTGGAGGTCTGACACCGGAGAATGTTGCGGAGGCCTTGGCCGACGTCGGAGATATCCCGCCCTGGGGTGTCGACGTCGCGACGGGTGTTGAAGGCGATGATCATCGAAAGGATCCAGTGAAGATGCGGGCATTCGTCGAAGCGGTACGCCTGCGCGAAGAATTGATCGAGGCGCACAAGGAATCGGGAGAGCCCTCTTGAATAGTGAGCCCGACGAACGGGGGATGTTCGGTCAGTACGGTGGGCGATTCGTTCCGGAGATGCTGATTGGCGCCCTCGATAAATTGGTCGAGGAGTCCGCACGGATTTTTGCGGACGAGAGGTATCAGACCGAATTGTCCGACCTCCTCGCAAATTATGCCGGACGGCCCACCCCACTCACTTTTGCCAGCCGCCTAACAGACGAGTTTGGTGGTGCGCGGATCTACCTAAAGCGCGAGGACCTGGCGCATACGGGCGCGCACAAGATCAACAACGTTCTCGGCCAGGCCTTGCTGGCACGGTACATGGGCAAGAAGCGACTGATCGCGGAGACCGGTGCGGGGCAACACGGCGTGGCTTCTGCGACCGCGGCCGCTCTGCTCGACCTCGAATGCGAAGTCTACATGGGTGCCGAGGACATGCGGCGACAGGCGCCGAATGTGTTTCGGATGGAACTGTTGGGTGCGAAATGTATTCCCGTGACGTCCGGATCGCAGACTCTCAAGGACGCCATCAATGAAGCCATGCGAGATTGGGTCACCCATGTCGAGTCGACCTACTATTGCATCGGCTCTGTCATGGGGCCTCATCCCTATCCGACGATGGTGCGCAACTTCCAGCGGGTGATCGGAGTTGAATCCCGCGAGCAGATTCTGGCCGTGGAGGGCCGACTGCCCGACGCGCTGGTCGCGTGTGTGGGTGGTGGTTCGAATGCCATCGGGCTCTTTCATCCCTTTATACCCGACGAGGGCGTTCGCCTGGTTGGCGTTGAACCAGCGGGCGAAGGACTGCAGTCTGGCCGTCACGGCGCCACGATCAATGCGGGGGTTCCCGGTATCTTTCACGGCAAGCGCACGCTGGTTCTGTCGGACGACAACGGGCAAATCTTTCCGGCACATTCGATTTCGGCGGGACTCGACTATCCGGGAGTCGGACCGGAACACGCCTATCTCAATGACATCGGTCGCGCCGAGTACGAAACGATCACCGACGAAGAGGCGCTCGAGGCTTTTCAGTTGCTCTCGCGCCTCGAAGGCATCATTCCGGCACTCGAGAGTTCCCACGCCATTGCCCATGCGGGAAAGCTCGCCAAGACCCTGTCTCGGGATGCCATTGTCCTCGTGAATCTTTCCGGTAGAGGCGACAAGGATATCGACGAAGTGCGTCTGATTCTCGAATCACGTGACACGGCAAATGCTGAGAGGAAGCATTGATGGCGGCCGGGCGAATCGAAGCTTGCTTTTCAGCGTTGCGAGAGAAGGGAGAGAAGGCGCTCATTCCGTTTTTGACGGCGGGCGATCCCGATCTCGAAACCACGGAAGCACTGGTCGTGGCGATGGCCGAAGCCGGGGCGGACATCATCGAGTTGGGTATTCCCTTCTCGGATCCATCGGCGGAAGGACCCACGATTCAGCGGTCGAGCGCCCGTGCCCTCGAAAGGGGAACGAGTCTTCGAACGATTCTCGATCTGGTCGGTCGGCTGCGGGAGCGTGTCAAACAACCGCTGGTGCTGATGGGCTATGCGAATCCGATTCATGCGATGGGCGCCGAGATTTTTGCGAAGCGAGCCAGCGAAGTCGGTGTCGATGGCGTGATCATTCCGGACCTGACACCCGAGGACGGCGCACCCTACCTGGATCCGATTCGCGCTGCGGGGATTGATACGATTCTGCTGGCTGCACCCACAACGAGCGAAGAACGATTGACCATGCTCGTAGAGCAGACCCAGGGCTTTCTCTACTACGTGTCTCTGCAAGGCGTGACAGGAGCCCGCGCATCTCTCAGTGCCGGGATCGAAGAGAAGGTTCGATTGGCTCAATCTCTGGGTGATGTACCGGTTTGCGTTGGTTTCGGTGTCGGGACGAAAGAACATGCAGAGGAGATCGGGGCCTTCGCCGATGGCGTCGTCGTTGGCAGCGCCATCGTTGATCGAATTGAGGAGGCGTGTGGGGGCCTCGAGAATGCAGGCGCGGCAAAGCGCGCCGCCGTCGACGCGGTCGCGCAATTCATTCGTGAGTTGAAGGAGCCGCTGTCCCGCTAGTCGGGTCTTCCGCATCGATCGGAAGTTTGCCCTGCGTCAGGTGTCGCACCAGGTCGATCACCTGCTTGCGTGTTTCCTCGACGGATCCGGTGTTGTCGATGACGTGGTCGGCCATGTCCCGTTTTTCGTCGATAGGCAGTTGCGCAGCGACTCTCCTCACCGCTTCTTCGACATCGCAGTCATCGCGTTTGGTCGTTCTCTCAATCTGGATTTCGCGCGCCGCCCAGACGCAGACGGTTGCATGGAAGTCCATACTGGATCCGCTGCCGCGCCCGTTGACCCGCCCCTCGAAGAGCAGAGGGATGTCGAGTACGACGAGCGCGTCACCGGCCTCGACCGCGGCCTTCGCACGTCGGCCCATTTCCGCGATTACGGGGGGATGCATCATCGCCCCCAGGCGCGTTCTGGCCTCTTCATCTCGAAACACGATGGCACCCAATGCCTCACGATCGAGTGAGCCGTCCGGGCGAAGAATGTCGGCGCCAAAAGCTTCAGCCAGTTTTTCGAGCAGGGGTTGGCCGGGGGCTTGTTGTTCATGAACGATGGCATCGGCATCAATGGTCGTCGCACCGAGTTCGGCGAGGATTCGCGTCACAGTGCTCTTGCCAGATCCGATCCCACCCGAAAGTCCGAGAATACATGTCATGGTGAGAGCATTGCGCGTACAGTGCTTTCGCTCAAGCGATGGTTTAGGAACCCGCCCCCGCGATGAAGACGCAGTTCTTGCCGGCGGCCTTCGACGGGTAGAGCGCCCGGTCGGCCTCGCCAAAGAATACCCGGCGATTGCCGTCGAAGATGGCGACGCAGATCGAGATGGTGATTTCAACCGGCTTCATAGTGTCGCCGATAATGAGCCTCGTCGACTCAACCGTCATGCCAATTTTCTCCGCCATAACGTGCGATCAGTTCCGACTCACGGGCCGAATTCATGATGATCGAGGCGAGGCTCAGCAGGACTTCGTCCGGGCCGCGTGACCGTGGCTGTCGTTGAGCAATTTGTTCGGGCGAGCGGCGCTCGGACACCCACTAGCCGAGTTCGGCTTGATATTCGTACCGGACTAACGCATTGGGGGCGGAAGGGTCGTTAGGGAGAACCATCGATTCGGGAAGGAATTCATCGACGCGGGCCTGACTGTGAACACCAGCCCTGGAGCGTGTGTATCCGACCGGCCTGTGAAGAATTGGAGCGACTCATTCGACCTCTGGGTGAAGTGTACGCCCCACGTATTGATCGGCGGCGATGCCGTCTTGATTCGAAGAGATGGCGAAATAGTGTTTAACTTCAGATGCTTAGAAGAAAACGAATCGAATCTGCAAAACCAACCCCGGCACCGATCCGAAGATCCTTCTAAGCCCCTGCTTTTAGAGGGAAATCGGATCCTGTCGGATTTGCGGCTCCGCGATCCGTCCGATATGATGCGCCTGCAAATTCAGGGGGTTAGCGGCCTTTTCGCCCTCGGAGGCAGCTAACTCACCAATGGACTTGGACCTGGACCAGCAAGCTCAGCTAGACGCCAGCAGAATTCATCGAGGGCCATCGAGAGCAATTTAAAATCATCCGCGCGGTTTGGTGGGTTTTGACCGTCGAGCAAGAGCTCGATCCCATGTTTCTCCGCGCAGCGTCACCCGAACCGCTCGAGAGTCGAGCGCGACGGGTCAACCGGATGGAGCCGCCGGCAAACACGTGGGGAATCCCAGGTGTCGGCGCGAGGGACGAGCCGCCATGTCGAAGGACGCCAAGACCGACAAATCGGCCGACCCATCCGTTGAGTCTTCGATCGGTATCGCTGACGAATTGGCACTTCTGCGCGACGAGATCGACGCGATCGACACCGAAATTCTCGCCAGTCTGAACCAACGAGCGAGTCGCGTTCAAAAGGTCGGAGAACTGAAACAGGGCGGGCTGCGTGGCCCCATCTATGTGGCGGCACGAGAGCGTGACCTCGTGCGGCAACTGGTCGATTCGAACGCTGGCCCCTTTCCCAACGCAGCTATTCCACACGTCTTTCGCGAGATCATATCGGCGACGCGTTCGCTGGAGGAGCGCGTTCGCGTGGCCTTCCTGGGACCAGATGGAACCTTCAGCCACCAGGCTGCAAGTCGACAATTTGGCGCACAGGTTGATTTTGTCCCGGTCAGGACCCTGCGTGATGTGTTTACGATGACGGAGCGCGGTGATACGCATTTTGGTGTCGTTCCGGTCGAGAACACGATTGAGGGCCCGATCTCGGTGACCTTCGATGCGTTGGTCGAGACGGACGTCACCATCTGCGGTGAGATCAAACTTGAAATTTCACAACACCTCATGTCGCGTACAGGAAAGATGGAAGATATCCAGCGCGTTGCTTCCCATCCTCAGCCGCTGGCCCAATGTCGAGGATGGCTCGAAGCAAACCTCTATGGCATCGAGACGGTCGAGACAACGAGCACCGCGGCCGCTGCCCAACTCGCACACGCAGATGAAAAAGTGGCCTCAATTGGTTCTGAGGTGACGGCAGAGGTCTACGATCTCTTGGCGGTCGCGTCGGGCATCGAAGACCATCGCGGGAATACGACTCGCTTCCTTGTGATCGGCCGAGAGACGCCCGCGCCGTCGGGCCAGGATTTAACGAGCGCCATCTTTACCGTGCGTCGTGACCAGTCCGGTGCCCTGCATAACTTGCTCGGTCCATTTGCGAAACATGGTGTCAATCTGACGGCCGTGCAGTCCCGCCCGATGAAGGGCAAACATTGGGAATATAATTTCATCGTCGATCTCGAAGGGCATCAAGGCGACCCCGCCGTTCGACGCGCGCTCAGCGAAGCCGCTGAGGTGGCCGCCTCACACAAGGTCCTGGGATCATTTCCGCGCGCACTTGAAGTACTCGATTCGAATCGTGAAGGAGGGGAGGTCACGTGAGTCTGGCTGATCTCATCAAACCGCATATTCGAAGTCTGGCGCCCTACCAACCGGGCAAGCCGATGGAAGAGCTCGAGCGCGAGATGGGAATTCGCTCGTCGATCAAGTTGGCATCCAATGAAAATCCGCTCGGCCCGTCGCCGTTGGCGGTCGAAGCCATGCGAAATGCTGCGAGTGAGATTCATCGTTATCCAGACGGAGCGAGCTTTGCGCTTCGTGCCAAACTGTCCAAACGGCTCGGCGTTGCAGGGAATCAACTCGTGTTCGGCTGTGGTGGTGACGAAATTCTCGAATTGATCGCGAAGACGCTGATCGGTCCGGGTGACGAAGTGGTTTATGGTTGGCCTTCCTTCGCGATGTACCCAATCGTCGTTCAAGGGTTCGGCGCCAACAGTGTTCAGGTGCCTCTGACCGACGGATTCGAACACGATCTCGACGCAATGTTGGCTGCGATCACCGACCGCACTCGTGTGGTGATGGTTTGTAATCCGAATAATCCGACGGGCATGAGTTTTGGCGCGAGCGAGTTCGAACTCTTCGCTGCTGCGCTGCCGGACGACGTCGTGCTCGTCGTGGACGAAGCCTATTTTGAATTCGTTCGACGACCGGATTTTCCGGATGTGCTCTCGCTCATTGCGAAGAGGCCGGGAACCCTCGTGCTTCGGACCTTTTCGAAGATCTACGGTCTCGCGGGCATGCGGATCGGATACGGAATCTGCGATGCGGAATTGGCGAGCTATCTAGAGCGTGCACGACATCCCTTCAACGTCAATCGGATGGCAGAGGTGGCTGCGCTTGCGGCGCTCGACGACGCCGAGCATGTTGCGCGAACTCTCGAAGTCAACGCGGCGGGCGTCGAGTACCTGACGGTGGAGCTCGGGCGATTGGGCGTAAAGACGTGGCCCACGGATACGAATTACATCCTCGCTCATACCGGCTCGGGCATTTTTGAGGAACTGCTCGAGACCGGCGTGATTGTTCGACCCATGACTGGCTTCGGTCTCACGGAATATGTTCGAATCTCCATTGGTCTTCCGGAAGAGAACGAGCGACTGATCAAGACACTTTCGATTATTCTGGAGAGTCGGGGAGCTGACTCATGAATCCCCCACCATTTCAGCGGTTGGCCGTTTTGGGTCTGGGTCTACTGGGCGGCTCGGTGGCGGCCGCTTCGAAAGAGCGAGGCCTGGCAATCGAGGTGGTCGGCGCTGCGCGTAAGCAAGCTCCGCTCGAGAGAGCACTGAAGGCCGGCATCGTCGATCAAATCGCATCACCGAAAGAGGCGGTCCAGGGGGCGGATCTTGTTGTCCTTGGCACGCCGGTTGGATCGATGGCGGGGGTTCTGGCCGAGGTTGCGGGTGAACTCGCGCCGGGAGCCATCGTGACGGACGTTGGTAGCGTCAAGGGTACCGTCGTTGACCTTCTTCCCGGGCTGCTGCCAGACGGCGTTTCATTCATCGGATCGCATCCGATGGCAGGTAGCCATTTACGCGGCCCCGATCATGCTCGGGGCGATCTATTTGAGGGAGCGTCCTGTGTCGTCACGTCCTGCGACGATGAGAATTCCAACGCCGCCGAACGCGTCGAACAATTCTGGCGAGACCTTGGTGCGAGGGTGCTTCGCCGTAGCCCGGCAGTACACGACGAAGAGGTCGCCTGGGTCAGTCATCTGCCCCATCTGCTCTCCTTCGCATTCGCGGAATCGCTACACTCGGCGCCCGCGAATGTTGGGGAATTGGCGGGAAGCGGCTTTAGAGACTTCACGCGCATCGCGCAGAGTGATTCCGAACTGTGGGGAGAGATTCTCAGTCTGAATCGAAAGGCCCTGTCGGGGCCCTTGAGTCAATTTTCCGAGTCACTGGCGAAGCTCTCCCGGATACTCGAGGAGGGCGACGGAGAAGCTCTCGAACAGATGTTAAGCCAAGCTCGGATGCGGTTGTCCGAGGTCGCGGCCAGCCAAACAAAGAGTGCACAGGCTAATGAAGAATCGGATGGGATCGATCGATGATTCCAATTCAGTATCTGAACAGAGAGAGTTTGAACGTTTTCTTGGAACACCTTTAATTAATTCAACCTAATCCATGGCCGTTCGCAGAGCGCGGATCCGGCCACCAGGAGCAATGAGAAACCACAATGAGTGAAACAACAGAAGAATCCGGAGGCGGCGAAAGTTTTGCCGACCTTTTTGGAAACAGCGAACGATCCTTCAAAGAGGGTGAAATCGCGCGCGGTACAGTCCTCTCGATCGACAACGACTGGGTCCAGATCGATATCGGCTTCAAGTCCGAGGGAATGATCGCGTCTTGGGAATTCATGACAGAAGAGGGTCGGCTCACCATCGCCGTTGGGGATGATGTCGAGGTCCTCGTCGAAGAAGTCGAGAATGAAGATGGCCAGCTCGTCCTGTCCAAGGAAAAGGCAGAACGGCTCAAGGTCTGGGACGAGATCAGTAATGCGTTCGACAACGAGGAACCCGTCGAGGGAACGATCGTTGCGCGAGTGAAGGGTGGCCTCTCCGTCGACATCGGCGTGAAAGCATTCCTTCCGGGTTCGCAGGTCGATCTTCGTCCGGTTCGAAATCTCGAAGCCCTGCTTGGCGAGAAGGCGAATTTCAAGATCATCAAGTTCAATAAACGCCGAGGCAATATTGTGCTCTCGCGTCGAGCTCTGCTCGAGACCGAACGGAAGATGATGCGAGAAGCGACACTCGCGACCTTGTCGGAAGGTCAGATTCTCGATGGCGTGATCAAGAACCTCACCGACTACGGTGCCTTCATCGATCTCGGTGGAATCGATGGCCTCCTGCATATCACGGATATGTCCTGGGGCCGGATCAATCATCCGGGCGAGTTGTTTCATGTCGGCGACGAGATCAAGGTCAAGGTTCTCAAATTCGACCAAGAGGCGGAGCGTGTCTCTCTAGGTCTCAAGCAGATCCAGCCGGATCCGTGGGTCGATGCAGGGATGCGTTACCCGATCGGCATGCGGATTCGCGGCAAGGTGGTATCGCTAACAGACTACGGTGCGTTCATCGAACTCGAACCGGGCATCGAGGGACTCGTTCATGTCTCCGAGATGTCGTGGACCAAACGGGTCAAGCATCCGTCCAAGGTCGTCAGCATTGCGGACGAAGTCGAAGCGATTGTGCTCGATGTCGATGAGCGAGATCGGAAGATTTCACTTGGCATGAAGCAGATCGAAGAGAATCCGTGGACGGTGATCGAGGACAAGTATCCGGTCGGGACCGAGGTGTCGGGTCAGATTCGAAACATCACGAACTTCGGAATCTTTGTCGGTCTCGAAGAAGGCATCGACGGGCTGGTTCACGTCTCGGATATTTCCTGGACAGAACAGGTCAAACATCCTTCGGATCGATTCGAGAAGGGTGACGAAGTGAAGGCGGTCGTGCTGAAGATCGACAAGGAGAACGAAAAATTCTCCCTGGGTATCAAGCAGCTCGAGGCCAACCCGTGGAACGACATTCTGAAGAAGTACGCGGTGGGCAGCGAAATTACAGGACCGGTCTCGAGTGTGACTGACTTCGGTGTTTTCGTGCAGCTCGAGGACGGCATCGATGGATTGGTCTACAGCTCCGAGCTGGCAGCCGAGCGCATCGAAACCCCATCCGAACACTTCAAGGATGGACAAGAAATCACTGCATTGATCGTGAAGGTCGACGCCAACGAGCAGAAAATCTCGCTGTCGATTCGAGCGGTTGGTGACAAAGTCGAGCGAGCGGCGCTGAAGGAGTTGGCTGCACAACAGTCAGCAACTCAGACGACTACGCTGGGTGATCTCTTGGCCGAGAAGCTGCAAGCGCAGCAATCGGGCGATTCCGAAAAGAAGTCGGAGTAGGCATTCGGGGCATCCGCGCAGGCGGGTGCCCCGTCTTTCTTTCTCCTAGCTGGCTTGCTGAAATGTCTGGAGAGACCGAATGACGAAGAGCGGTTTGATCGAGGAAGTCGCGAAACGCACACCGCACATCTCAAAGAAGGACACAGAGGTCGTGGTGAACACGATCTTCGATGCGATGATCGAGGCCCTCCGTTCAGGAGACCGAATAGAGATTCGTGGCTTCGGTTCTTTTCAAGTGAAAATTCGAGAAGCGCGCGACGGACGTAACCCGAAGACCGGTGAGTCCGTGCATATCTCGGCAAAGCGGACGCCATTCTTCAAGGTGGGGAAAGAACTGAAAGAGATGGTCGACGGTGTGCCGGCGACGGAACCTGAAACCGAGGTAGATGGGGGTACGTCCGAGGAGTCTGCGATCGGTTAGCCAGACGATGTGAGCGCGAATCAGTTTTCTTGGAGCCTCGGGGGGTGAAGTATGAAACGGCTGTTGTTTTGGTTGGTGTTGGTCGGTCTATTCATCGCAGCGCTCTGGGCAGGTTGGACTTTTCGCGCGAGCAACTCGGTTCCAGTCGATCTCGAATTGATCTGGATCCGTATTCCAAATGTCGAATTGTGGTGGGTGGTGCTTGGCTCGATGGCCATCGGTGCGGGTTTAGCAACGACCAGCGTGGGATTTTCGTGGCTGCGGGGGCATCTGCTCAACCTGCGATACCGCCGTGCGATCAGGAAGCTCGAGACTGAACTGCATGAAATGCGCAGCTTGCCGCTCAGCGGAAGTCGGGGCACGGCGCCTGAGCCGCTGAGACTCGACCCGGCAGATCCGAATCTGGCCGTGGCGGCTGGGAAAGTCAGTTAGTTCGTGCGTTGGAGGCGGAATCAGGGTGCGGCCGCGGCATCGCAAATCGAACTCGCCTGGCGGCGTGCGTTGCGCGCAGCCATCGATGGCAATTGGCCGAGAGCCGAGACATGGCTCGAGCGGATTGTTGAGGCAAATAGCAAGAACATCGATGCCTATCTGGCCCTGGCGAGGCTCTACAGGAATCACGGCGCGATCGGTCGCGCCATTCGCATGCATCAGAACTTGCTACTTCGATCGGAGCTGAATCGCAGTGAGCGAGCCGAAGCTTTGTTGGAACTCGGGCGAGATTTCGAAGAAGGCGGCTTTCATTCGCGGGCGGCAGCAACCTTTGAAGAACTGCTCGGACTCGACTCTGGCAACGCTGAGATCCTCGAACGACTGATTTCGCTCTTACTCGCATTGGGTGAGTTTTCGCGCGGGCTTTCGCTGGTGAAGCGATTGCGGCGACGAAATCGTGAAGCTGGGGACCGTTTGGAAGTGGCGCTCTTGTTGGCGCAGTCGGATGCCCAGATCGAATCCGGGGATCATGACGGTGCGCGGCGATCGATCAAACGCTGCCTTAGGCGGAATAAATCTTGTGGTCGCGCCTGGCTGAGGTTAGGTGAGCTCGAGGCAGAGCGGGGCAAGACTAATCGCGCACTGGAGGCTTGGAAGCACGGCGCAGAAACAGATCAGGAGGCGGCTGCCGAGATCTATCCGAAACTCGCTGCGACCTTTGCTGCGAAGGACAAGGCGGAAGCTTTTGATGCATTTCTGTTGAAGCTTCTCGATCGTCGCCCAGAAGATCATTCCGCTCGGATCGCGCTCGCTCGTGTTCGTAGGAGTCGAGGCGATTCGGCTTCGGCGATCGAGGAGCTGGCGCGCGCGGTCGAGATCACACCCGAGGAGTTGAGTCTCCGAAGCGAATTGGGAAGGCAATTGATCGCGGCGGGGCAGGATTCGGAAGCGTTGAAGGCTTATGCTGGACTCCTCGAACTGATCGACCGTCTTTCGTCACCCCTCAATGACATAGACGAGGAGGTCGGCCATTGAGCCAGTCTGCCTTGGACACGCCGATGATGCGGCAGTTCTTGAAGGTTAAGGCCGAGTATCCGGATTCGGTTGTCTTTTATCGGATGGGTGATTTCTACGAGATGTTTCTGCACGACGCAGAACTCGTTGCGCCGCTTCTCGACATAACGCTGACTTCGAGAAACAAGGACAAGGCGGATTCCATTCCGATGTGTGGGATCCCCGTGCATGCGGCAGATGCGCACATCAAGCGACTCGCCAGTCTGGGGCATCGGATCGCGATTTGTGAACAGGTCGAAGATCCAAAGGACACGGGCGGGAAACGCCTGGTACGCCGCGCCGTCGTCGAGGTTGTCACACCGGGGCTGGTCGGCGATCCAGCAGGCTTGGACGCGCATACCATCGTGGCTGTCGCGGCCATTTACGTCGGAGAGGGTTTCGGCCTCGCCGTTCTCGAAGCATCCACCGCCGATTTTCGGGCAACGGGTATCTCTGATGACGCGGGGAAGAATTCCGCCAAGAAGAAAGACGGCGAGCTTCCGGAAGCACTGATTCAAGAGTTGGCGCGAATCGGCCCACGAGAGCTCCTGGTGCCGAAGTCGCTCGTGATGGAGGCCCAGCGTGTTCTCCCTTATGTGATCGAGAATCTGGCGATCCGGGAACTTCCCGAGAGTGCGTTCATGGAAGGACCGAATGTTCCGGCCTGGCAGGGTGGATTCCTCGATGAGCAGGATCCGGCTTCTCGCGCTGCCGTAGCCATCGCGAACTACTTGATCGAGAACCAGCCCTTCGCTCGAGAGAACCCACCGCGGTTGCAGCGTTATGAAATCGCCGATGCGGTCGTGCTGGACGCTTCGACCCGAAGACATCTCGAGCTACACGAAAACAGCGAAGATCGAGGTCGCGCGGGTACGCTACTTTCGGAGCTGGATGTGACCTGTTGCGCGCTAGGCGCACGGAGGTTGTCGCATTGGCTCGCGTATCCGCTGCTATCGATCAAGGAGATCGACAAGCGTCACGACGCGGTCGCGTTTCTGGTGGGCAAGGACCGGCTTCGCGCAAAATTGCGCGAAGCGATGAGACCTGTTCGCGATCTCGACCGGCTGCTCTCCCGTGCGACTCGCCCGGGCGCGGTGCCTAGGGACCTCGGCGCTTTGCGCAGCTCGCTTCAGGCGCTGCCGAAAGTCGTGTCGACCATTGCGTCCGGGGGCGCACTCGACGCAAATGAGGCCATGCTGCTCGTCGAAGCTCCGTCTTCCCCCGATGGTTCGAGGCCGGGTGAACTCGGTGATCCGATGGCACGGGTACTGGATCTGCCCGTCCCTCGCCCGGCTTTGACGTCACTTCTCGAAGACGGATTGATCGATGAACCTCCGGTGATTGCACGGGGTTCTCGCGGTGCAAACGAAACCGGCTATATCCGGGAGGGCTATCGCAGCGATCTCGACGTGCTTCGCGAGAGCGCGACGAAGGGACGTGAGTGGATCGCTGGGCTCGAAGCTGCCGAACGGGAGCGAACGGGGATTGCGACACTCAAAATCAGATTTCACCCCGTTCATGGTTATTCCCTCGAAGTTGGGAAGGCGCACCTCGCCAAGGTTCCCGAAGACTTCGAACGCAAGCAGACCCTGGCAAGTGTCGAACGTTTTACCACCGAGGCGCTTCGCGAAGTCGAGTCCAAGGTCATGGGGGCCAACGAGCGGGCGGCGAAACTCGAGCGTGAAATTTTCGAGTCGCTGCGACAATCCGTTTGCCTCGAGTCGGAGGCGATTAGGGAAGCAGCGTCGCGTGTGGCCACGCTCGACGCATTGGCTTCTCTTGCTGAAGTGGCGAGAAGGAATCGCTGGGTGCGCCCGGACGTGGATCTGGGGGAGAGTCTCGACATCAAGGGCGGACGACATCCGGTGGTGGAATCGGTTCTTGGGCGCCAAGGCTCTGACGGCTTTGTTCCCAATGACACCAAGCTCGATCCTTCTGGACGACAAATTCTCCTTTTGACCGGACCTAACATGTCTGGCAAGAGTACCTATCTCCGCCAGGTGGCCTTGATCGTTTTGATGGCGCAGATGGGGAGCTTCGTCCCAGCCGAGTCCGCCCGCGTGGGCATCGTCGACCGTGTCTTTACCCGTGTGGGCGCATCGGATCGACTGTCCCGGGGAGAATCGACCTTCATGGTCGAGATGCGCGAGACGTCAGAAATTCTCAGTCAGGCTACACGCCGCAGTCTCGTCATTCTCGATGAGATCGGTCGCGGAACATCCACCTTTGATGGATTGTCGATCGCATGGTCGGTGGCCGAATATCTTCACGACACCCGAGGCGTCGAAGCCAGGACGCTTTTTGCCACGCATTACCACGAGCTTGTCGCGCTGTCGGATACGAAGGCTCGAATTCATAACGCGCATTTCGAAGTGCGCGAATGGAATGAAGAAGTCATCTTCTTGCGCCGACTTGTCGAAGGCGGAGCCAGTCGCTCCTATGGTATTCAGGTCGCGCGACTCGCGGGGCTGCCCCAGCGTGTGATCGAACGAGCGCGATCGATTCTTCTCGATCTCGAGGCCGGAGACCTGCCTGGCGGACAATCGAAACAAGCGCGCCCATCCTCCGAGGGTCAACTCTCCCTGGCCCTTCGACCATTGCGATCGCCCAAAGGCGAGGCTGAGGCGGAGCTCATTCGAGCTTTCCGCGAACTCGCGCCCGAATCGATGACGCCGATCGATGCATTGACCTGGTTGGTGAAGGCGGGCGAGGAACTTCGTCTCGAGGCCTCCGAGGGGGGCGAGGAAGCGCATCGTGACCGGCGTGGTGAGCCAAGCAAAAGTGACGAGGCGGGATCATGAAGGTCGCGGGGCGAATCCGTTCTAGCCTTCTGCTCTTGGGGCTGATGCCGTTCTTGCTTGGAGTCGAGCGTCCGCCGGGATTGGGCGATGTTCGTGACGTTCGAACCTGGTCCTACGAAGGGTATACGCGAGTCGTTCTCGAACTCTCGCACGAAGTCGACCTCTCGAAGGCGAAGCTTGTTAGGCTCGCTGCCAATCGACATGCCGGGCGTCCCGAGAGGCTCTACCTCGACGTTCCCGGTGTCTGGGTCGGGCGGCGTTATGAGGACGGCGTCGAGGTCGGAGATGGACTCTTGGCGGGCGTTCGCGTTGGGCAGAACACGCTGCGCAACTCTCGGCTGGTGATCGATCTCGAGCGCTATGACCATCACAGACTCTTTACGTTGCCGAGCCCAGCTCGGATTGTCGTTGACGTCTATGGCGATCCCGTCGAGGCGGCGCCTGATTCGAGCGGACGCCTTCCAGCCAGTCTGCGCCGGGTTCGTACAGTGGTCGTCGATCCGGGCCATGGAGGGCGCGACCCCGGGGCCACAGGGCTCTACGGCTTGCGCGAGAAGGACGTGAATCTATCGATTGCCAAGGGGTTGGCGAAGCGACTCGAGGAGCGTGGCTTTAGAGTCGTCTTGACTCGAGACGACGATCGAACCCTCGATCTGGAGGAACGCACCGCGATTGCAGAGTCGTCGGGCGGCGATGTCTTTATTTCCATTCATGCGAATGCTTCAAGTCGAGCCAAGACGCGAGGCATCGAGATCTACACATTGGATGAGAATCATGAACGCCACAGCCTGGATGTAGCCTCACGGGAAAACGGTGTTCCGGCGTCAAAGCTCGATCCATTGCAGCGAGCGCTGGCCCGATTGCGCGTCGATGAAGTCGGATCGCATTCCACGAAGCTGGCCGGTCTGGTTCACGAGCAGGTAATTGCAAGCGCGAAAAAGCGAGATCGATCGCTGCCCGATCTAGGTGTTAAGAAGGGACCCTTTTATGTCCTTTTCATGTCGAGCATGTCGTCGGTTCTGGTGGAGACCGGATTTCTGACCAACAAGAAGGACGCGAAGCTGCTCAAGAGTGTGAAATTCCAGCGTGAATTGGCTGAGTCCATTGCCGCCGGCGTTGCCGACTATCGACGACAGATGGAACAAGGCCTGCTCTCCTCTGCGGAGCCGTCAGCACGTGGGGCTGACAGGGCGGCGGCACGCATCGGGTCTCGGGCGCCTTGATGGAGCAAGCACCCTCCATAGATGAGCACCTCTCGAGACAACCGGGCGAGCCCGAGGAGTTGGTTCGTGCCGTCCCCGCCATCGTGAAGGCTTATCTCGCCGAAGTTCGTGAGCACCTGGAATGGCTGCATTGTTCGCCGAATCCGCCGGGCCTGGCAACGTCGGACGCGCCTGTCGTTCGAGTCAGCCAGCCGGGCTCCGGGCGGCGTGTGAACGAGGCCAACTCGGATCTCATGGATCGCATGATCCGCCGACTCTACGACCTCGCGGAGGAAGTGCATCGCGCCAGAGGCGGAGACGTCGATGCGGATATCGCAGTGATCGCCGTTGGTGGCTACGCCCGACGTGAAATGTCGATTCATTCCGACGTCGACATTCTGATTCTCTATCGCGAAGAACTCACTGGCTTTGTCGAGCATATTTCAGAGAGATTGCAGTATTGGCTCTGGGACGCCGGACTGACGGTCGGTTGCGCAACACGAACATTGGAGGAGACCGTCTCTCTCGGCCTCGAAGACGTGACGGTGAGGACAGCGGTCTTGACCGCCCGCTTTCTTTGCGGAGACGGGGAGTTCTTTCACGTCTTTGCGGATCGAATTCGTGACGAGCTCCTCCCGGATCCCACCGCATTCGTCATCGAGCAGCAGGAGCTGATGCGTGAGCGCCAAATGGAATACGGCGATTCCCTCTACCTGCTTCAGCCTAATGTGAAGGAGGGTGTCGGGACTCTCCGCGACTATCACACTGCCTATTGGGTGGCACGGGGAACCCAGCCCAGCGTTCGAAACGTGGATGATCTTCTTCATTTCGGACTCCTGACCGAATCCGAGATGGATGACTATAAGGAGGCGCTCGATTTCTTTTGGCGGACTCGGAACGAGTTACATCGAATCGCAAAGCGCGCGAATGACCAGATGAGCTTCGAACTCCAGGAGGAGGTCAGCGAAGCATTAGGTTATGGCTCGATGGCTGCAGCCTTCGAGAAGGCTGCAGCCGCTCAACATCGCCGGTCTCAGGGCGATGGGGAGACACTGGCGGACCTTCGATTCGAGCCGGACAACCCGGATCTGCCCGTCGAGCGCTTCATGCGCGATTACTATCGGCATGCCCGTGCCATCAAATCCTATTCGGAATTGGTGATCGATCAGTGTGCCACGCGAGCCCTTAACAGTTCATCCGATCATTCGGATCAGGATGTCGACGTGGAGCTCGAGGACGGCTTTTATCTGGCCAATCATCAACTGGCCATTCCGCATGCCTCGCACCTCCGTGAACAGCCTATTCGCCTTTTGCGCGCATACGAAGTGGCGCAGGCGCACCAGGTCAGCCTGTCGCGCATCGCCGAGCGATTGATTCGAGAGAACCTGTATCTTTTGGACGATGAGCTTCGATCATCGAAAGAAGTCTCCGAGATGTTCATGCGGATGCTCGACAGCGAGACGCGCGTCATGCGTACGCTGATGTCGATGAACGATGTTGGACTGCTTTCGCAGCTGATGCCGGAATGGGCACATATCGTTTGTCGCTGGCAGCATGTCATCTACCACACGTATACGGTCGACGTGCATTCAATCTTCCTTGTCGAGGAATTGAGACGACTGTGGCGGGGCAAGTACGCGCGAGTGATGCCGGTGCTGACCGAGCTGATGCAGGAGGTTGGAGATCGGGGCGTGCTCTTCCTTGGCTGTCTGCTGCATGACATCGGCAAAGGCTTTGGTGGGGACCATTCGAGCAAAGGTGTTGTGAGAGCGATTCCCGCAATCAAGCGCTTGGGTTTGTCTCCTGATCGTTCGGCGCGAGTGCTCTTCATCGTTCAACACCATCTCCTGATGTCCCACCTCGCGCAGAGCCGGGATCTTTCGGACGCGAAATTGATTCTCGAATTGGCGCAGATCTGTGGCGACCGCACCAATCTGCGAAACCTTTATCTGGCAACCTTCGCGGACATTCGTGCTTCATCGCTCGAGGGTTGGACGGATTGGAAAGGGCAGCTGCTGCGTGAGCTCTATGAACGGACCGCAGAGATGCTCGAGACCGGAGCCGAACGCCCAGATCAAGCGGTGGCCTTGCTCGAAGCTCGGGTCGAGCGTCGGCGAGACGGAGCGCGCGAGGAACTCATGCGACTGGGGGTGGGTGAGGGCAAGATCGCCTCGCTTTTCGCGGCGCTTCCTCGACGTTATTTCCTGTCCCACACCCCACGGCAAATTGCGCGCCATGCTCAGGTCGTGCTGCGCTTCGGCGATGGGACGCGTTTGGCGATCGCCAATCGTGACATGAAGGGTGGATTCACAGAATTCATCCTCTGCACGAGCGATGTTCATGGGTTGTATAGCCAGGTTGCCGGGGTAATGACGGCTTGTGGACTCGATATCCTGGGTTCCCACGTGTACACGACGACGGGTGGGCTGGCTTTAGAGATCTATCGAACACGCACTCCTCGAGGTGGCCCCGAAGAGCGGAGCATTCTCTGGGCTGAAGTTGAATCAACACTTGATGCGGTACTCGGAGGCGAGGCTCGGGTGGAAGAATTGGTGCGCCGGCGGCGGCGACCCGTCGGAACGGCGAGGCTTCCGAGTCGCAAGGACGCGCGGGTACTTGTCTCCAATACTGAATCCGAGTTCTATACACTTGTCGATGTCATCGCCGATGATCGGCTCGGACTTCTCTACGATGCGACCCGGACGATCGGTGAGCACGGCTTTGAGATCTACATCTCAAAGGCGGCGACGATTAAAGACCAGGTGACCGACACCTTTTATCTCAAGGATCGAAACGGCAAGAAGATCAAAAATTCTAATGATTTGGACCGACTGCGTGAGGCATTGCTCGAAGCAGTTGATTCCGAGGTCGAGGGTCGCACTCGTGGCTGACACCGTAAACAAATCGACCGGAGTCATTCCGCCGCCGAGTCCCCTCGAAGAACTATGCGACGCATTCCTGACGCGACTGGCCGTGGAAGAGGGGCTGTCGCCTCGGACGGTCGAGGCCTACTCAGGAGATCTCCGGCATCTGCGAATGCATCTGGCGATGGGAAAAGTCGAGCGTGTTGATCAAATTACACGGCGCGACCTATCGGCCTTTGCGTCCTACCTCGACGAGCGAGGTTTGGCGGCGAGTTCTCGCGCGCGGGCGCTGGTCTCTGTTAGGCGGCTATTGCGCTTTGCCCAAGAGCGAGGGGAGATCGATGCCGATCCTCTCGAAGGGCTCGAGTCTCCGAAGATGTCTCACACGCTGCCGCGAATCTTATGCCAAGAGGAAACGGAGGCTCTGATTGAGGCTGCGCGCACCGGGGATCCACTGGGCCTGCGGGACGTGGCGATGCTTGAGATGCTTTACGGCGCCGGGCTGCGGGTCTCTGAATTGGTCGGGCTGCCCTTCGAATCCGTAGACCTACGATCGTTCCTGTTGCGTGTGATTGGCAAGGGGAACAAGGAGCGGGTTGTTCCGATGGGAGAAGTCGCAGCGAGCGCGCTAAAGACCTATCTCTATGAGGGAAGACCGCTGCTTCTCAGAGGCCGGGAGGATCGAGACCGTGCCGTCTTCCTTTCGCGCAGGGGCAGGCGAATGACACGCCAGAATTTCTTTCTGAGAATTCGGCAGCATGCCCAAAAAGCGGGCATCCCAAGTGAACGGGTCTCGCCCCATGTTCTTCGTCACGCGTTCGCGACGGACTTGCTGGAAGGCGGCGCGGACCTTCGTGCGATTCAGACGATGCTTGGCCACGCGGATCTCTCGACGACAGAAATCTATACCCATGTGAGTCGGACGAAGCTGCGCGACACCGTGGAATCAAGGCACCCGCGCGGGTCGGCGGCAAACCGGTGAAACGCAGTCTGAGTATGAATGAGATACTCGCTTCGCTGCCGGATGCGACTGGCGAGCTTCTTTTACGCGTCGTTCGGGCAGGCCAGTCCCAAGTCACGCCGATTCATCTCGTCGGGGGGCCGATTCGCTCGATCTTGTCGTGGATGGGGATGTTCACGCACTCGGCGACGCAGTGGCGCGGGAGACCGTCGATGGGGAAATCGAGATCGAGGCGCACGATCGCTTTGGAACACTCCGGATTCGGTCCTCCGAGGCGCGCTTGGATCTTGCAAAACTTCGAACCGAAACTTATGCGGCGCCGGGAGCGCTGCCCGAGGTAGCGGTCGGAAGCCTCGATGAGGACCTTCTGCGTCGGGATTTCAGCGTGAACGCCATGGTCTGCCTGCTCGATTCGGAGGAGCCTGGAAGGGCGGTTCCGATTGTCGATATGTTAGGTGGCCTAGCGGATCTACATGGGCGAAAACTTCGCATCTTGCATTCACGCAGTTTTCACGACGATCCAACCCGGGCATTTAGGGCCGCCCGATTGGCCGCCCGATTGGGCTTTTCACTGGATCGGAAGTCGCGTAGTTCGCTGCGCGATGCCTTGCGCGACGGGGCTTTTGGCGCGGTCAGTGGCGAGCGATGGCGCCGAGAACTTCAACAGACTTTCGAGGAAGCCGAGCGTGGCGTGCATGTGGGTCATGTCTTGAAGTCACTCTCGAATTGGCATGTCTTGACGGCGCTCGAGCCGGGCTTGCAGTTCGGGGCGGACCGACTGGTTCCTCTGCGACGTCTGTCCAGGGCGATCGCCAATCCGGAGTGGACGGCTCCGCGCTGGCGTCCCTGGTTGGCCGGTCTTTCGATTTGGTTGGCTCCTCTTCCCGCCGCACTGCGCCGACGGACGCTCGAGCGGTTCTCGATTCGCGGCGAGCAGGCAAAGCGGATCGTGCAGTTTGGCCGGGACGCCGAGCGTACGCTTCGAAGCCTGACCAAAGCGAGGGGGCGTGGTGCGGTGGATGCCATCCTCTCGGATCTTCCCGAGGAGACTGTTCAAGCTCTTCATGCCCTCGCAGATGTCTCTGTGCGGCGCCGGATACTGCGGTGGGGTGCCGAAGATCGCCGCCGTCGCTCGCCGGTGGGCGGTGGCGAAATCGCTGAATTAGGCTTGTCCGGACCAGATGTTGGGCGCGCATTGGCACGCATTCGGGCGGGTTTTCTGGATGGCGAAATTGCGAATCGGGAGGAAGCGCTGGCCCTCGCGGAAGAAATCGCTAAACGGGTCCACCGCAGACGGCAGACCGACGGAAAGAAGGCTTCTGGGCGCAGAAGAGTTGCCCGTCGAAGCACGATCACGGATACTGTCGCCGACGGTCGGCCACCAGACTGAGTTCTGAACACTGAATGAGGTCATCGCTGTTCGTCTCGGCCCGTTCGCGGACCTCCCCCCAGGCATCAGGAAGCTAGGAATATTGCGTTATGGCCGGTAGCCGATGAGTGCACGGGAATGGACTGCGACGAGCGCGCTTGAAGACCTCGGCGAGGAGCCGAGTGAGCGGACCGATGGCCTGGATGGCTACTCGGTCAAGGTTTCCGTCTTCGAGGGCCCCCTCGATCTGTTATTGCATCTGATTCGCCAGAACGAAGTCGATATCACCGATATCCCGATTTCCCGGATTGCCGCGCAATATCTCGAAACCATCGAATTGATGGAAGGGCTGAATCTCGACGTTGCCGCCGAATATCTAGTCATGGCGGCCACGCTGGCTCTGATCAAGAGCCGAATGCTGTTGCCCGACGAATCCCATGAAGAGGAAGAGGGAACGGATCCGCGCGCGGACCTGGTCCGACGCCTCCTCGAATACCAGCGATTCAAGGAGGCCGCGAATACGCTTTCGAAGCGTCGGCTTCTCGGACGTGACGTCTTCAGTGTCATCGGCCCCGGCCCCGAAAAAACACCGCAGGGTGAACGCGAACTCGAGGTCGGACTATTCGAGCTAGTGGCCGCTTTTCGCGACGTGCTCGACCAATCAAAATTGCTCTCCTTGAAGCATGAGATCGAGACCGAACACATCACCGTTCGCGAGCGGATGATGGTCGTGATGGATTTGCTCGAAGCCCACGAGTCGATCGAGTTCATGCGAATCTTCGAGTCACCGGATCGCGATGGTCCGGTGAGCCGGCCGGTTCTGGTTGCGACGTTCCTGGCGATCCTGGAACTGGCTAGGCTATCCGCACTGCGTATCTACCAAGGTCTATCGGAACGAGAAACGCCCGAAGGCCCCATTCGGATTCGGCAAGCGACCCCGGATACGGGCGATCCGAATTGGCGAGAGCGCATTGCAGAATCGATGTAGATCATGATTGTCTTCAACATTCAAGACCCTCCAAACGTTCAAGACTGCCCAAATGTTCAAGACTGTCCGGACCCCGCGACGCAGGAGTCATTGTGAGTAGAATGGAATCCAAGGAAAAGCGCAGGATCATCGAGGCTCTGGTGCTTTCGTCGCCGGAGCCGATTTCGGCGGAAAAACTTGCGGAGATTATTCCTTACTGCAAACCAGGCCAGGCGAAGGATCTCGTCAACGAGCTCAATACGGAATACGCCGAGCAAGATCGCGCCTTCGAGATTTGGGAAGTCGCGGGTGGTTTTCAGATTCGAACGCGCGCGGAATTCTCTGGCTATCTTCAGAAGTTGCAAAAAGAACGAGCCCTACGCTTGTCTCCGGCCGCTCTCGAAACACTCGCGATCATCGCCTATCGCCAGCCGACTACCCGTGCCGAGATCGAGGAGGTCCGGGGCGTGGATGCCGGCGCAACGGTGCGGAGTCTGCTTGAACGTCATCTGATTCGCATCGCTGGTCAGCGAGAAGTGCCCGGTCGTCCAATGCTCTATGGCACGACCCGTCGCTTCCTCGAAGTCTTCGGCATCGAGAATCTGAAGAATCTGCCCTCTCTGCGCGAGTTGGATGAGTTGGCCAAAGAGCAGGGCCTGCTCGATCCAGCGGCCGACGAGAACGCCGAGGCGGAGGCGGAGGCGTCAGCCGACGCTATTACGGAAGGGATCGAAGTCGTAGAATCCCCAGAACTTACGGAAACAGATTCCGCCGACGTCACTGACGTCGCCGCGGACGCCAGCACAGACGAACTTCGGGAGTTGGATGGCGGGGAACTGACCCAGGCGGACGAGATGCCGGACGGTGAAGCGATCGAGCAGGACGATGCGATCTCGCGGGAGTCGGATGGCAATCTGGCCGACAATGAGGGGTTGACGGAACGTTAGTCTGATGCCTCACGGAAAATCTCCCAAACATACTCGCAAGGCCCGCAGCAAAAGTTCTGCGGCCAACAAGAGGGGCCAGGGGCCGGCGCGCAAGAAGCTTGGCTCGGACGACAGGGCTGCGTCCGGCGTCGGTGGCGCTGCGTCGGTAGGACAGTCCACCCCGATCGATCGCTCCGTTCGATTGCAGAAATTGATTGCGGGGGCAGGCTTCGGGTCGCGACGTGATGTCGAGCAATTCATCGTCGATCAGCGAGTAACGGTCAACGGTCGAGTTGTGAATGTTGGGGATCGAGCAGATCCCGGAGTGGACGACATTCGTCTCGACGGCGAGCGGCTGCTGCGCGAGAAGCCCAGCTATTGGATCCTGAACAAGCCCCGCGGCGTCGTCACGACGGTTCGCGATAACGAGGGTCGCAAGACCGTCATCAGCTTGATGCCGAAGAATATTGGTCGGCTCTTTCCGGTGGGTCGTCTCGACCGTGAAACATCGGGCCTCTTGTTGCTGACCAACGACGGCGATACCGCCCACGTGCTGCTTCACCCATCATTGGGCAACGAACGTGAATATCGGGTCAGCGTCAAGGGGCACATCGACGCGAAGGCCGTGGGCCGACTCGAAAAGGGCGTCTCGCTCGAGGATGGGCGGACTTCTCCGGGTCGTGTCAGCAACGTTCGACTTGATCCAGATTCGGGAAACTCGAGTTTTGCCCTCGTCTTGATGGAGGGACGGAAGCGTCAGATTCGACGAAGTCTACTCGTGCTGGGATTTCCGGTTCGACGATTGGTTCGTGTGAGGATGGGGCCGCTGCGACTGGGGAGACTGGCCGTGGGGCAGGCGCGGCCGCTTCGGTCGGAGGAGCGGCGGAGCTTGTTGATGCACGCCGAGAAGCTTCGGGATGCGCCAAAGTCCTCGAAGAACAAGTCTCGAGCCGGGCGAGCCCGATCCACTTCAGTTCAGCGAACAGTGAGCTCCAAGAAGGGCACCAGAAAATAGAACGCGAGCAGGAGGCCGAGCAGGAAAGACAGGCCTTGCGGAAAATCTCGTGGCATCGCGATCGATCCTTCCTTTCTGTGCTTACGTTCGAGGCCGACCGAGGGTCCCGTCGATCGGACATCTTTCTAATTTCTTCTTCTTCTCTTTTCTTCAAGAGCAAGAATCGTGCAAACGCTCGCGATACGCGCGGCTCGTTTCTCGACCGGCTGAATGAGTTGCCGGCACCCAGCGTTGACGCTGAATCTGCCGCTCAATTGCCGCTGTTGTCGTGGCTAGGCTGCGGGACTTGAGGCTTCCCGGGTGGAAACAAAGTCTCCACCAATGGAAGTTCTAAGACCGGCCGGAAGACGCCGGCCATGTCATCGGGGCGACTTCGCCGAATGCCGAATCAGGTTGAGCGCTCTTGCTCTTCCTTGGTGCGATCGACTCGGGAAACGGCCCAGGTGAGGAGAATACCGAGGGCGATGGCTCCGCCCGTTTCGGCAACTTGGCTGGTGCTCGGACTGAATCGCTCGAGTGGCCAGTCCTCGACGGGAAATTCTTCGAGTTCCGCTTCCGGAACGAGGATCCCATGGTCCATGAATCCGGGTTCTGGCGCGACGGCCTTCTGAAATGGGTAGAGGCCAACGACTGCGCCGAGCAGGAGTCCGATCAGGACGCCTAACGTCGCTTTCTCGTACCGAGCCAGCAGCCAGCGAAGGGCGTTGCTGACTCCGACGATGCCGACCACCACGCCGATTCCGACTGGGATCACAACGTTCATGGAATCCAGGATTCGCGCCAGATCGAATCCGGAAGGACCAATCAGACCAAGCTTGAGTTCGTCCACTGCCCCGAGAATTGGTTCATATTGGCCGAGGAGCAGCAACAGGTATCCGCCCGAGATTCCGGGCAAAATCATGGCGGAGGCACCGGCTAGGCCAGAGAGAAGCAGTAGCGGAAAACTCTCAGTGCTCGTCCCCTGTGATTCGGTGCCAAACGCCATGACGACCATGAGAGCGAATGCGATTCCAGCGGCGACCCAAACGCTTCGTGTGATGGGTTGGGCGAGGCGCCAGACCAGTGGAAGGCCGCCCAGGGTGAGTCCGATAAAGAAGCTGTACATCAGCGGGCGCTGCTCGATGACCAACATTCGCGTCGGCCCCGCTAGCCCTCCAATCGCGAGGATGGCAGAGCCGCCGATCGTGGCCAGGATGACGAGCGAGCGAGGCTTGAATCGTAAGACCGTGATGTCGGCAATCGCATTAATGAAGCTCGGATAGACGCCGACTGCGAGAAGCATGGTTCCGCCGCTGATTCCCGGGACCAGGTTCGCGAGCCCCATCAGGATTCCACCCAGGAGTCCGCGTGGGATGAAGCCTGCGAGGGAAGTTTCCTCGGCATTCGCTTGGATCGATGACTGCGCCTTCAATGAACTCCCCCCCGACAGCACGAGTCGTTCACGCGCGTCTGTCCTTGCTCTGTGCCGCCCTTGGCTGGCTCGTGGTCGGCTACTCTAGCCCGAATCGGGTGCAACGGTCCCAGTCAGTGCCTTTCACTTTCAGCCACTCCCAGCGACTTCGGAGGCAGCCATGTGCGGAAGAATGACGCTGACGAAATCCGGCAGTGAGATCGCCGAGTATTTCGCCTTGGCCATGGCTGAGGAGGCCGTGACCGAGATGGACGGAACATCACTCCGCCCGCGCTACAACATCGCACCTTCACAGCCCATCGCGACGATTGATCATTGTGCAGACGAACGGCCCGAGCTGCATTGGAAACAGTGGGGACTGGTTCCCTCCTGGAGCAAGGATCCGCGCATAGTCGGTAAACTATTCAATGCACGCTCCGAGACCGCGTCTGAGAAACCCTCGTTTCGGGCCGCCTGGAAGCGGCGCCGATGTCTCGTTGTCGCCGACGGTTTTTACGAATGGACGCCTCGGGCGCGCGACCACCAGCCCTACCATTTCAGTCGAGGGGATGGCTCGCTCCTGGCCTTCGCCGGGCTCTATGAAGAATGGCTGGGGGAGGGCGGGGAGCTGATTGAATCGTGTACGGTCTTGACCACGGCGGCCAGTGCCGATCTCGAAGGAGTTCATCATCGCATGCCCGTTATCCTGGTGGCTGAGAATTTCGGTGCGTGGCTCGGACAGGGCTCCGATCCGGAAGCGTTGAAGGCACTCATGCAACCGGCTCCATCGGGAACACTCGAGAAAAAAGCCGTTGGTCGGACCGTGAATAATCCGCGGCATGATGACCCGAGTTGTCTTTTGCCGGCATCGGCGACCAGCCAGGCCGACGCGGTTGATGCATCACGCGAGGCGACCCCGAAATCCCTGGACCGGGACAGCGAGGATCCGTCGGACCAGGCTGAGCTTTTCGGGCCTGACCCCGAGGTTTCAAAATGAGCGGTGGTCGCAGACGCATTCATGTCGCGTGCATGATCATCATCGTGCTTCTTTACGTGATCTCCGTGCCCTGGTATCGCGACGTGGACCAACCCCTCCAGGTCTGGCTCGGTCTGCCAGATTGGGTCGCCGTGGCACTTCTCTGTTATGTCGGCGTCGCCATCGTGAACGGCGTGGCCTGGTCTGTGGCGGAGGTCTCCGATGAGTCCGATGATTCCGGGGAACCCAGATGAATTTCGGCATCTGGGGTGTGGTCTCGCTGCTGGTCTATCTCGCCGCACTTCTGGGCGTTGCCGAAGTGGCCAACCGCGCAAAGCGGGATTCATCGCCGTCGGACCATTTTCTCGCAGGACGTTCGCTGGGCACCTTCGTGCTTTTCTTGACACTGTATGCGACCGCGTATAGTGGCAATTCGCTGCTGGGCTACCCAGGCCGCGCCTATCGAGATGGTTATTCGTTCATCATGGCGACGGGATTCATGATGGCGATCATCGTTGCATTTCATGTCATCGTTCCACGACTGCGCCCGCTTGCGGTTCGGCATGCCTTCGTCACGCCAGGCGATTATGTTCGGCTTCGATTCGAGGGTCCTTGGGCGCGCCCCTTGCGGTTGGCCATCGGTATCCTGATGAGTCTGGCGCTTGCGAATTTCCTGTTGGCGCAACTGAAAGCCATGGGGGAAGTCGCGAGCGTCGTGACGGACGGACGCATTCCCTATCCGTTAGGCGTCGTGGGCCTCGCGGGCATCATCCTCTTCTACGAGACCCGCGGTGGAATGCGGGCGGTCGCCTGGACCGATGCGGCCCAGGGAATCGTTATGCTCGTCGGACTATCGGCGCTTCTGGCCTGGCTGCTCGGTGAAGCCGGTGGCCTTTCTGAGATTACGCATGCGGTGGCCGAAAGACGCCCCGAAGCGGTTCGAGTGCCTTCCGCGACTGTGTCCATCAACTGGTTCAGCACGATCGCGCTGATGGGTCTGGCCAGCGTGCTTTACCCGCAGGCGATCCAGCGGATCTTTGCAGCGAAGAGTGGACGCGCCCTCAAGCGCTCGTTTGCAGGCATGACCTTCATGCCTTTGGCTACGACTCTCGTTGTCACGCTGATCGGGGTGGCCGCGATCGCGCGGTTCGATATCCAGGGTGCGGTCGCCACCGATGAAGTCGTTCCTCTCTTACTTCACGAGTGGGGCTCTGCGGGCGGCTATTCGACGGCCGCGGCGTTGCTTGTTTTCCTGGGTGCCTTGTCCGCGATCATGTCGACGGCGGATTCCTGCCTACTGTCGCTGGGATCGCTTCTCAGCCGTGATGTACTCGGGCGCGAAAGCCGTGATGAAGCCGCAACACGCTTGGGGAAGCGGCTGGCAGCCGCGATTCTTGTGGCAACGATTCCCTTCGCGCTGTATCGCGATCTCACGCTCTGGCGCCTCATTGAATTGAAAATGGAATTACTGATCCAATGCGTACCCGCCTTCCTGATCGCGCTGCATTGGTCTCGGCTTCGCGCCGGTCCGGTCCTGGCCGGAATAGTCGTTGGGACTGTGTTTTCTGCCGGATTGACGCTCGGGGGCGTCACTCGGATCGAGGGCTTGCACGTTGGCGTCGTCGGCTGCGCTCTGAACGCGATCGTGGCTGTTGGCGGAACTCTCCTTTCGGGCTCCGCAGACCAACAATCGGCAGGCCGATCGCAGGCCCCGGCAGAACTTCACCTTAAGCACGAAATAGACAAGTACTCCTAGATATTTAGCCTCATTTAGTTCAAGCATTTTACGAGAGATCGCAGATCGCCACCACAAGGATTCGAGACCCGATTGGGTCGATTCGAACTCTCGTGCGAATGAGGCGGACTGTGATGTGGACTGTAGTGGGCTTGACGTGTGTGGCTTGGACGAGTCTGGAACTCGTGCGTCCCTGGAACGCGAGCCGAGTCGCCATCGCGTTGGACTGCGAGCGGCCTCACGCCAAAGCACGTCTCGCGATGAATCGACAGCGCTTTGCTGCCTGGGATGAAAGCGGCCGCATGATCGTCGTTGAAGATCTCGGCCACCACTGAGTCGGCGCCGAAGTACAGAACCAATTTACACCCAACCCATCAGCGCTTCGCTATTTTGAGGCCCGTCACTCAATCCGTGGATTCATCGTAATCCCTGCTCGTCGGTGATCACTCACCGAAGCAGGGTTCGAGAATTCCTCTAATTGAAAGGGTCTGAAATTTGCCGTCCGCTGAAACGAATCCGCTGCATTCATTCGGAACGCTCCCGCGATTCGATCTCATCCGGCCGAGCCATGTCGAGCCGGCGATTCGGGATCTGATCGAGACGCTCTCCGTCGAACTCGAACAGCTGGAAAAGAATCTCGAGCCCACCTGGTCGGGGCTCATCGAAAAACTCGAATCGATGAGTGAGCAACTGGGTTATGCCTGGGGACTCGTCGGGCATCTGATGGGCGTCCAAAATAGTGACGCGCTTCGCGATGCCCATTCGGCCGTACAGGGCGAACTCGTAGTCTTTGGATTGCGTCAGGCACAGAGCCGCCCGATTTTCGAAGGTCTCGAAGCACTGCGATCGGGACCGAGCTTCCGCTCACTCGAAGGGCCCCAGAAACGCATCATCGAGAATCTCTTGCGTGAGGCTCAGCATTCCGGCGTAGGCCTGGCGGATGCTGAAAGGGAGCGTTTCAACGAGATTGCCGCAGAACTCGCCGAACTCGGAACGAAGTTCAGCAATCACCTGCTCGATGCGACGAACGATTTCGAACTGACGATCATGGATCCCTCGGACATGGCCGGGATCCCCGACAGCCTCAAGGCGCTCACCGCTCAGGATGCTCGGAGTCATGGGGCCCCCGAGGCCACGCCGGAGGACGGACCGTGGCGCCTCACCCTGGACGCACCGATCTTGATTCCGTTTCTCGAACATGGTCAACAAAGATCGCGTCGAGAGGAGCTCTATCGCGCCTATGTCACACGGGCCAGCAGCGGCGAGTTTGATAACACGCCGATCATCGAACAGATCCTGTCACGACGACACGAGATGGCCGAACTCCTGGGGTTTTCGAGTTACGCCGATCTATCGATCGATTCAAAGATGGCGCCGGAACTGTCTGCGGTCGAAGACCTGCTGGAAGAACTTCGATCCGCCTCGATGGATTCAGCGCGGGGCGAACTAGACGCCCTGCGCGAGTTTGCAGCGCAAGACAAGACGCGAAATGACGAGGGGAGCGAATCCGGGGAGAGCCTCGAACTCTGGGACGTGGCCTTCTATGCCGAGAGGCTTCGGGAGGCGCGCTTCGACTACTCCGAGGAAGCGCTACGACCGTATTTCCCGCTGCCGTACGTGTTGGATGGGTTGTTCGCCCTGGCCAACCGGCTATTCGGGGTTTCGATTGTGGCGGCGGATGGTGACACGCCGGTCTGGCATCCCGATGTTCGTTTCTTCCGCGTGACGGACGCTGGCAGTGAGCCCATCGCGTCTTTTTTCCTCGACCCCTATTCGCGCTCGGGCGAAAAGCGAGGCGGCGCGTGGATGGATGAATGCCTGGGTCGCAACGCGCGAACCGGCGGACTTCCGGTGGCCTATCTCGTCTGCAACCAGACGCCGCCGGTCGGTGATTCGCCCTCGCTCATGTCCTTCGGCGAAGTGTTGACGCTCTTTCATGAATTCGGTCACGGCCTCCAACACATGCTGACCCGAGTCGAACACACCTTGGCCGCTGGGATTCGCAATATTGAATGGGATGCGGTCGAGCTGCCCAGTCAGTTCATGGAAAACTGGTGCTACCACAAAGAGACTCTGCTCGGACTCTCGAAGCATTTCGAAACCGGCGAGCGACTTCCGGATGAGCTCTACGAGAAGATCAAAGCGGCTCGGACCTATCGAGCAGCGAGCCAGATGCTTCGCCAGCTCTATTTTTCGTCCATGGATCTCGCGCTTCATTCAAAGGTGAGGGCCGAATCAGGTGAAGATATCCTCCTTGTTCAGCGCCGGATTGCGGAAACGACAACCGTGATGGCGCCGCTGCCAGAGGATCGATTTCTCTGCAGCTTCGGTCATATCTTTGCCGGTGGTTATGCGGCCGGATATTACAGCTACAAGTGGGCGGAGGTTCTCTCAGCGGATGCCTTTTCGGCGTTCGAAGAGGCGGGGCTCGGCGAGCCCGCGGCAGTGGCGGAAACCGGTCGGCGTTTTCGAGAGACTGTGCTCTCACTGGGCGGCGGCACCGCTCCCATGGAAGTCTTTGAGGCATTTCGCGGGCGAGCGCCATCGCCGGACGCGCTGCTTCGTCACTCGGGCCTGACATCCGAGGCGAGTACTTGACCCAGGAGGAAAAGGGCTGGCGCCCGGTCTATCGCATCGTTTGCCGGATTCCGGCTGGGCAGGTCGCGACCTACGGCCAGATCGCCGCGATGTCCGGGATGCCGCGAGCAGCACGACAGGTCGGCTGGGCATTGGCTGCGCTGGGGGAAGAGGATGACGTACCCTGGCATCGGGTGATCAATGCCCAGGGCGAGATCAGTCCCCGCGGTGGTCCCGAGGCCGTCGATCTTCAGCGTGCGCTTCTCAAATCCGAGGGAATTGAATTCAATCGACGTGATCGCATCGACTTAGATCGCTATTGCTGGTTGCCGGGAAGTCGAAAAACAAAGAGTGCGAAGAAAGCCGCGAAGAAGTCGGCCCACAAGAATCCGCAGACCAGAAGAGGAAGTGCCAGATGATCAAACTCGCAATCGACTTCGAGAATCCGGGCAAAGAATGGTGGGATAGTGGGGGCCGCGAATTGTGGGAATCCATCACCGAGGCCTTCGACAACAACGATGTCGCCGTCGACGAATCGATTGCCGAATCATGGCTGGTTGAAGCCGCACGTATTCCGGGATGGATGGGTGGACCCGAATGGGCGCCTCATCCGGTCTGTCTGAAGCAGGTCGACGAGGACGAAATCGTTTGAGTCCCGATTCGTTCCCAGCAGGGGAGCGGTCCACCCTGCTCGACCAGGTTCCCGATCTTGTTCCCACGCTTGCGCGGGCCGTGTCCTCGATCGGTGGACGCCTGGTCCTAGTGGGTGGCTGGGTGCGTGATGGTCTGAATGGAGATCACTCAAAGGATCTTGATGTCGAAATTTTCGGCTTGTCCGAAGATGAAATCACGAAGCTGCTCTCGCCCTTTGGATTTACAAAGCCGGTCGGCCGAGAATTCTCGGTCTGGCGTCAGATGCGCCAGGGCATCGATGTGGCGCTGCCGCGCGGTGGTGGCGAACGCTTCCGGCCGAGCGCGGGGGACTCACTCGACGAAGCCTTTCGCGAGGCGAGTCGGCATCGGGACCTAACGATCAACGCGGTCGGATGGGACCCGATGGCTGATCGAGTGATCGATCCGTGGAATGGTCAGCATGATCTCCGGGCGAGACGATTGAAGGCGGTATCGGCAGAGACTTTCGGATCGGATCCTCTTCGGGTCCTGCGAGTGGCGAGGCTGAAGGCTCGCTTCGAGGCACAAGTCGATTCGAATCTCGAAGCGATTTGTCGCGGGATCGACTTGCAGGAGCTTGCCCCGGAGAGAGTTGCCGCGGAGCTTTGGCGAATTCTGTGCGAGTCCCCACGTCCCTCGATCGCCTTCGAATTCCTGGCGAGCATCGATCAAGTCGGAGTCTTCGCGCCGATCGAGGCGCTCCAGGGCGTCGCGCAGGATCCGGAATGGCATCCTGAAGGCGATGTCTTCGTTCATACCTGTCTGGTGGTTGATCGCGCCGCAGAGATTTCGCGGGCAGAGGCGTTGTCTGGAGACGAGCAGATTCTGCTGATGGTTTCGGCCCTTTGTCACGATCTGGGGAAGCCGACGACGACAAAGGTCGAAGCCGATGGCCGCATTCGATCACTCCAGCACGAGGCCGAGAGCGCCCGGCAGACACAGTCCTGGCTCAACACACTCTGCCTGGGCGAGGGTCGTATTCGCGCCGTCGTCGGACTAGTGGCCCAACATCTGGCACCGGCACAGTTCGTGAGTCAGGGAGCCGGCGCGCGCGCCTATCGTCGATTGGCTCGAAAACTCGAGCCCGCTGGCGTAACCGTGGTTGAACTCGAGCGTCTGGCGCGTGCCGACCATTTGGGTCGCACGACCGCTGACGCCGAAGCGGGTCGATTCGAAGCGGGCGAGCGGTTCCTCGAGGCGGCGAGGAGCGCTGACATTCATGAGGGCGTGCGACCGGATGTCGTTTCCGCCTCCATGCTGATGGCACGGGGAATCGTTCCGGGGCCTGCGTTGGGACATATGCTCGCTCGCTGCCGCGAAATCGAGGATGCGACGGGTAGCCAAGACGCTTCGTCCATCGCAGAGACGGTCCTGCGAGAATTCGAAACGGACCAGTGACTAACGACTGGCGACTAACGTAGGAGTCTTGGACGAATCGCCGGTTTGCCGCTTCGCTCGAAAAACTGACAGGGCTCGCCCGACGATTAAAGAACGACTTGGGAAGGCAATTCGGGTGACTTGAACTCGTACGCGCGGCAGCCGCGCGGCTTGTCGGCCTCCTATGTGACGAAATAGTGGAGGCAGTCCGGAAGTTGCGATGAAGTTGGCACCGAAAGAGAACCTCTGATTTGCTCTAGCGCGCTAATTCGGCCATGAGTTCGAACATCTCGATTGGCCCGGGAGGCGGGGCTAGATCTCCAAACTCCCGATACAGGGTGAGGACATTCACAGCGATGCGTTCAGAATCGAGCCAGGCTGAATAGTCGGCCAGCTTGATGTCGAGGGCTGCTTCCCGTGCGCTGAGCCCTGCGTCGAATCGGATGCGCGCCTCATCGCGCACGTAGGCAAGATAATCGCGTACTGCCAGGACGCCCTTGATGTCGGTCAAAGGTCCGTGCCCGGGCACGATGATCTCGGGTTCGAGGGCGATGATCTTCTCACACGCATCGATCCAATTCGCCACGGGCCCCTCCCACATGATCGGCGTGCCATCGATGAAGAGAATGTCACCCGTGAAAACGGCGTGCGCGTCCGGCACGTGAATGATGACGTCGCCTCGCGTGTGGGCGGGTCCAACTTCGATCAACTCGACCGTGCGATCACCGACTTGGAGATCGAGTTGGCCGTCGAAGGTCTCGGTGGGTGGAGTGAATTGAATGCCGTCGAACTCGAATTCTCCGAAGGCCTGGCGTAGGAATTGACCGACTTCGCCGAGATCGTCCGCGCCCTTCAAGAACGCGGCCATGATCGTTGGGGGGACGGCGTTCATTTCTTCCGCGCTGGCCGTTGAGGAGATGATTCGCGCATCGCCGACCAACTCGTTGCCATAACAATGATCTCCGTTGGCATGGGTATTGACGAGAGTGTCAATTTTCCGGGCGGCTGGGGCGGCCGACGTCATCTCGTCGAGCATACGCTGGGTGAGCGGCAAGTCGTAGAGCGTGTCGACGAGCAGTGATTCCTCGCCGTCACACACTAGGCCGGCATTGCTCAAACCCCAGGATCCATCGGGTTGAAGATACGCAAAGAGTCCAGGTCCGAGATCTTCAAGCCGCGCATCGTCTCGCATCATTTCTCCGTCTCTGGACCAGGGCGGCATCGATCATTCCGGTCTTCTTCCTGATTTCGGCCCGAGGGTCGCACAAGTGCTGCCGAGTCGCCGGGCGGTTCGGTGTCACGCGCCGAGTGTGGGAAGGCGGATTTAACCGCCGGTCGTTGGCGTGGACCGCGATGCAGGGAACCGGGCGGAGTGTGCGGAATTCCTCAACTTCTTGGCGGTTTTGCCGATGAGATAAAGGCAACCTTGAGGGGGAAGAATGTCGACAAATGCCTTAATGCGCGTGGCTTATCGGGAAGCCGGTCGCGCCACCATCTGTGAGATTCTCTATGGACCCAACGTGCTGAAGCACGCGGTGATCGATGCCGAGGCCGGCGAGGGAGAGGTCGTTACATTCTCTGGTCTACCGCTGCCTATGGATTGTCGGCCGCCGCCGGGACGTCGGCGCGGGGAGCAGGTGGGTGTGGTTCCCGAGAAGCTGATCGATGCGCATGGGGTATTCGCATACGCGGGGATCGCAGCCGAACGAATCGCTCTTCGCAAGGATCGCTTCGCGGGTGTTGATCGGGTCGCCGAACTTGACTGGAATCGTTGGCTCGGCGCTGCACGTCGGGGTCGCGAGGAATTGGCCCGAATCGCCAAGCTGCTGAGCCTTAGCCGGCCTCCCGAAGAGTTCTACATGGCCTACTGCGAAGAGGCCGAACGACTGCTCCTTCCTGTCTGGCACACGGTGGAAGAACTCGCAGAAGCACTTCTCGAGCGACGCGAGCTTATGGGACATCATGTAGACCGACTGGTTCATGGCGAAGAAGTTCTCGAAAGACCAGCATCGCCGATTTAGTCAGTCTCCCGTAGAACGATGGCCGAGCCGTCTTTCGACACACGGCACAAGGCGCCTACGAAAGAACCCGCACCCTTGTTCGACTGTTCTTGCTAGTCGACAAGGGGCGGGCTCTTTTTCGTGCGTGGCTCATTCCGATCGAGTTTTCACGCTCGACTGGAACAGCGTTGGATCTTGAGCTCTAGGCCTCGATGAGTCCTACGCGAATAGCAAACCGCACCAGGCCCGAAACTTTGTGAATGTCGAGTTTCTCCATCAGATTCGATCGATGCGAATCGATCGTCTTGAGCGAGACGCCCAGATCCGAAGCGATCTCCTTCGAAGAAAGTCCTTCGGCGATCAGTTTGAGAACCCCTCGCTCGCGCTCCGTCAACATCGAGATGCCGGATGGACTGCCGTCTCCGGGGCGTGCAATCGCGTCCACGACCTGTTGTGTGATGGCCGGGGACAGATATGAGGCCCCGGAATGCACGGCATCAATCGCGTTGTGCACGTCCTTGGACGCCGCATTCTTGACGACATAGCCGGCCGCCCCAGCACGCAGGACTTCCTCGACGTAGGCGCGACTCTCGTGCATCGAGAGGACGAGGATCTTGCTTTTACATCCCGCCTTATCAAGCTGACGGGTGGCGTCGATGCCCGAAAGTTTGGGCATATTGATATCCATCAAAACGACGTCGGGTTGTTTTTCCATGACGAGGGCAACGGCTTCTTCTCCGTTGGATGCCTCGCCAATGACCGTGAAATCTTCGCGTACTTCGAGCAGTCGAATCAGCCCCTCTCGAACGATCTGATGATCGTCCGCAACTACGATACTTACCATTTTTGCCCCCGTTGCTTCCATAGAATGACTGAGTGCTCTCCATCGAACTGCTAGGCAAAGGGTAATTGGGTTGGCTGAGGGGGGTATCAGGCGAATAGAGCGGATTGCGAACAATAATACCGGGGGTTGAGGATAATTAAAAATTCACACTAAGGGTTTCACCCTATTCCTGAAGGCCGCATTCCTTCATCTTCTCAAATACGGCACTCCGGTGTGTGCGGGCGAACCCAAGGGCATTCGGATGCCACTCCGTGCCGTCAAATCCGAAATAGCGAACCATGGAAAGACCCAAGCCACCTGCATCGAAGTCCCGTTCGAGTTCGCGCCAGACTCGACAAGAAATGGCTTCGCTCTCACTGAGTTGATCGATCTGCCCGGAAGAATCGCGATCGTATCGGGCGATCATGTCTGCGGATACACGGTCATGCCAACGCGTCGAACCCGCGGCAGCCGCTACGTAATATTTCGACGTGTCGCTTGGCGGTCGGAATGGGTCGGCGTCGAGCGAATCGAGTGCATCAAACGCATAGGCGCTGCCGAGATCGGCAGCGAGATCCGGAGACAAGGCGGCAGTCAACTCTGGGATGAGTTCTTCTGTGCGGGTAATCCCCAGGCTGGTCTGATTGAGATCCGGGAGACCGAAGGGCTGGAGATCCTGGGATTTGGAGGGTGCGATTTCGGGACTGTGCTTGGTGACGGGAAGAGGTCTACCCCGCTGTGCGGCGTCTGGGCTTCCCGCAACGAGTTCAGCCCGGATTTCGACGGTCGCATTCGGGCTAATCCGAACGATACCTCGAAAGCTTTGGTAGCCCGCTTTGTCGATCTGTATTTCATGATCGCCGACGCCTAGCAAGTGCGGTTTCGAGGCAGTTGATCCTGCGTCGATCCCATCGATTCGCAGTCGGTCGCCCGTCACGTTGGAGCGAATCTTGAGTTGGCCTCCACCGAGACAAATTCGGGGTTCAAAACGATGAATCGATCGCTCTTCGAAATAGACGGATCGCGTCCATCGATCCGGGCAGTCTTCTCGACTGACTTCGAGTGCGAGGCGTCCCGGTGGCACTTCGACTCGTGCGCCGAATGCCGGGGCCTTCAAGAGGAGCTCTTCTCGGTCGGCATCGAAAACCCGGAGTGTGGCCGAAGGGTTCGCGCCGTCGAGAATCAGAATGGCCGGAGCGGTCGCCATCGCCGCGGGCTCATCTGTATTCGGACCTTCGATGCGGTAGCCGGCCGTGTATGCCAAGAGCAGACAGACACTGAGGCCGATTCCCATGAGTGCACCGAAGCGCACTTCTCGTCCGGGGAACGGCTTGGGCGGCGATTTTGGAGGCGGTTTTCCTGTGCCGACGGGAAACGATTCGATGGCCGCTCGGCTGATCGCCAAATGGGCAATTTCTTCACGAAGCCGAGCGATCTGTTCGGGTTCGTCGGTTCCGGTAGCATTTAGACGTGCGCCGAGGCGGCCGAGCAAGCGGGGCAAGGCGGCATCAATTTGTCGCCGGGAGGCATCAGGGCCTAGGCCCAGAATTCGGGTGAGGCGATGTCTCGAAGGCGTTGAGCTGGATTCGTGAGAAGTCTTTGGGGGAGGGGGCACCATCGAATTTTAGAGCCTAGCAGGCGCGGCACAAGTTTCGTTTCCCTCCTAGGCTTGCTCCTAGCCCGATTGAATTCGGCGGAGGAGTCAGTTTGATGGAACGGGTTTGTCCGTATTGCGAATCAACCGAGGTCGCGTCCGAGGTGTCCGGTACGCCGGGAGAGCATGACGTTCAGCGATGCGCGGGTTGTGGTCGCTCGTCGCTCCCCGGCGAGTCATCACAACGGGACTCTTCGCAAGGAAGCAGACAGGTGCAGCACGTTTCCGACGGTCGATCTTTCGCAAGCTTCTCGAAACGCCTGCGTGATCAGCGGGGTGAGCCCGGGGAGATTTCGAGTTGGCCGGCCGCTGCGGTCGGCTTTGCGTCAACGCTCCTCTTCTACGGTTCGCTTCGCATTCTTCCAGAGAGCGGATTTTCAGAACTGTTCATGGAGCGGGGCTGGGTCCCTTATGTCATTACATTGATTTCGTCCTGGGCGCTGACCCTGCTGGCCGCCAAATTTCTTCGGCTGCGCCGGGAGCGTCGGATCCTGGATCACGATCTCATTGCAACGAATTCGAATGGACGCATCAGTCCCGATGACGCGGCGGCTGCATTGGATGCCCTCGAGGTGATGAGACAAGAGTCGAAGGCGATCGCCGAAAGTTTTCTGGCCCGGCGAATCGAGCGGGCGCTGCGCCATTTCCAATCCCGAAGGCGATTCGTTGAAGTCGTTGATTTCTTGGCCTCGGAGTCGAGAAACGACGAGAGCCGTGTGGATGCGAGCTATGGGCTCGTCCGGGTTTTAGTCTGGGCTGTTCCCACCCTGGGATTCATCGGCACCGTGATCGGGATTGGTGCTGCGGTGGCCGGCTTCTCCGAGACACTCGAAGCCGCGTCGTCTCTAGATGGAATGAAAGAGTCGATCGGATTGGTAACAGGTGGACTCGGTGTGGCCTTTGATACGACCCTGCTGGCGTTAGTGATGAGTATCCTGATCATGTTTCCCATCAGTGCGGTGCAGAGAATCGAAGAGGCCTTTCTTTCCGATGTCGACGAGTATTGCGCCGAGATCCTGCTTCCCGCTCTCCTGGATGAAGCAGACATGATTGTTGACTCGAGAATCTCCTCCGTCGCGGACACGCCGGTCGACGATGCTGTCATCGTCGCCCTGGCGGAACGACTGGTTGCCTCGATGCGGATGGCCGATCAAGGAGAATCATAAGCAGTGTCGGGTCGCGGACAGCCGAGGATTTCGCTCTTCCCATTCATGAGCGTTTTGGCGTGCACGATTGGCGCACTCACGCTTCTGTTGGTCGCGATGTCGCTGGCGGCGGTCGGCTCGACCGACGTTGCCACGGTCGCACTGGCCGAGACGCAGCGAGCAACACGCATCGACCAACAAGCCCTGGCGGATGAAGAACGCCGACTCAAGAGCGCCGAGGATCTCTGGGCCCTCGTCGACGAGGCGCTCGTCAAGAGAGGAATGGCGCCGGGTCTATCGCAATCCACCATCGACATGGAAGTTGACCGAGCTCAGCGCCGCCTGGCGACCCACCGAACCCTCGATGAAATCGAGGACCAGCGCGCAGGCCTCGCGACTCAACGCGAATCGATCGAGACAACGATTGAAGTTCTCGAGAGTCGCCGGGAAACGTTGCCGATCCTGATCGATCCCACCGGCCTTTCTCGCCACTTCGAGCCGTATTTCGTCGAGTGCGATGCAGAGGGTGCGACCGCGTACGGCACACGAGATGATATTCAGTATTTCGTTGCCAAGGACGAGTTATCGACGAGCGGTAATTTTGGTCGCTTTCTGCGGCGCGTGCGCGCAGAGCCGGGTGCTCTGCTTGTCCTATTGGTCCGACCCGACGGCATCTCCACGGCGACGCGGGCCCATCGAGTAGCGAAGGAGGCTGAGATCACGGTCGCGCGATTGCCCTTGCCTGGGACGGGTGCACTCGATTTCAGCCTGCTCCGTCGCCTGCATGGCGCGAAAATCGATGAAGGCGAGAGGGGCTAGGCGCGTGGCACGCCCGGAACGTGGATGGATTCCCGACAATCTGGATCCCCTCGTCGACACGTTGTCGAATGTCGTCGGGATTCTCGTGATCGTCGTGGCCTTGACCCAGATTCAGTTGGGCGATGCGCTGGCGCGGGTGGCGAGGCTGGACCAACTCCGCGGCGAGCACGAAAAAGTTCAGGCCGACATACCGACCCAGACAGAGATGCAGGTCGTGCGTCGAGACGAACTCCTTCGACGCACAGAAGTCGATCTCGACTCGGCGAGTGAATTGGCGAGGCAGACGCTTGCGAAATTGGAGGCCCTGGGGCCCGAAAATCCGGCCGGCGATGGGTTAACGATCGAAGCTCTGGAGCTGGAGGTCGAGTCTTCTCGTCGATTGCTGTCTGAAGCTCAGTCCCGCATGAGTCAGCGTGCTCGATATCAGAGGGAACTCGAAACCGTGCCCAGACACATGGTGGCGCGCCTCCCCGATCCCCAGATTCTGCAGGGCAAGGAAGCCTGGATCATGGTTCGCTACGGGCGGGTCTATTTGGTCGACCGGGAATCCCTCTTGAATCGGGGTAGCCGTGCGATCGGCCGAGTACTCCAGGATGGGCTGGACCGTCGGATAAGAGAAGATGAATTCCAGACGGTGTCTCGCTACCTGCGAAAACGTGACGTCGGGCAGGGGGCGTTTCGCTGGCAGCTGGAGACCCAACCCGATATTCGCGTTCAGCTCGCCTGGCGATCACGTGAGAGCGGCCTGGATCGCACGGAGTTGGCGACTTCGACCGAGTTCCGACAATGGTTGGCCGCACGGGACCCCGGAGTCGATTTTATCCGATTCAAGGTCTGGGGCGATGGTTTTGAAACCTACCTTGCGGCCCGCGAGCTTGTCGAGACGGCAGGTTTTCGCGCAGGGTGGCAAGGATTTGAGCCGGATGAGGAAATCGAGCTAGTTCTTCGCTTTGGCCCCCCAAACCCGGAGACTGGGCCGGTCGAGGTCGATTGATTCAGGCAATCCGGCGGGCGAGCTCGAGTCGATGTGCGCACGAGATTGTTCGAATCCTCATCGCTTTCCGCGTTGCCTAAAAAGAGTCTAGGCAGGCGGCGAAAAAGCGCGTATAAAGAGAGACCCGTTTTTTTGGAGTGAGGGTCTAATGGGCGATCAACCGGACGACATTGTGCTCGAAGAGCAGATGGCGCTCGCGAAGGTGACGGCACAGTTGGCCGAGATTCCGCCCGCGAAGACCGCGAGCCAGGCCCCCATTATCCGTGAACTCGAACGCTTGCGGGAACGATTGCTCTCTGGAGACGAGAACAAAGATCTCTCGACCCTGTCCGAGCAATATCACAATCAGTCCGCAATCCTGGATCAGCTGCAGAACGCGGGACACGCAATTCAGGTCGATGCCTCCTCTCCCTATTTCGCCCATCTGCGGCTGGAAGAGGAAGGGGGCCAACGGGATGTCTATCTCGGCCGGACGACCTGTCTCGAAAAGGGCGTGCGAATCATTGATTGGCGCGACGCCCCGATCTCAAAAATTTTCTATAGCTACCGACAGGGCGAAGAATTCGACGAAGAGATTTCCGGGCGAGAACGTCAGGGGTCGGTTCTCGTGCGGCGTATGCTTCGAATTCGAGCGAGTGTGCTCGAACGCGTCCAGGCACCGGAAGGTGACTTCCGATTGGACACCCGCGAGCCGACCGGATGGTCAACGGAATCGCTTGAGTCGCCGCGGCTTTCCGGCGGTGAATCCGCGGCACTTCGGTACGAGTTGGACGACCTCGGCCTTTCGAGGCGAATGGGTGAAGGCCGCGACGGAGAAGTCCTGCGCGCAGACAAGCATCTGCCCGAGATCACGAGCCTGATCGACCCGTCGCAGTTCGATCTGATTACCCGGCCAGCAAGCGGTTATCTCGTCATTCGGGGCAGCGCGGGCTCGGGTAAAACGACGGTTGCGCTGCATCGGATTGCCTATCTGGCCTTTGATGACCCTCGAATCGATGGGCCGGATACGCTCGTCGTTGTTTTCTCCAATGCGCTCGCTCGTTATGTCGCGCATGTGCTCCCATCGCTCGGGCTTCGTGCTGTTCGAATCCTGACGTATCGGGATTGGGTCCATGGCGAGCGACGCCGCTGCTTCCCTGAACTCCCAGTCGCCGTTTGTGAGGAAACACCCGCCATGGTGCAGCGCCTCAAGCTGCACTCGGGCATGGATGTCGCTTTGACGCGTCAGGTCGCTCGGGTTTCGGGGCCGCGAACATCTGATCAGGCATTCGATGATTGGGCGAGCATTTTGACTCAACGCCATTTCCTAGGTGATGTTTTTGAAGAGGTCGCCCCCGGTCAGTTCTCCGAGCGCGATCTGGATCGCTTTGTTGAATGGAATCGTCGTCGTCTCGACGAACTCAGCTCGGCGATGGCGGGAGACGGCGAAGCGGACGCGGGACTCGACCCCGAAGACGACGCGCTCTTGCTCCGTGCCTATCAGCTTCGCGTTGGCAAGCTGGCGGGGCGTTCCGGCCGACCGCTCAACTATCGTCATATCGTGATCGACGAAGTCCAGGATTTTGCGCCGATCGAAGTGCGGGTCCTATTGGCGAGTATGCAAAGGGAATCGAGCATCACGCTGGCCGGTGACACGCAGCAACACTTGATGGAGCACTCGGGCTTCACGTCCTGGCGCGGGTTTTTTGATGATCTCGGATTGTCGGGCGCTGAAATTGAAACGCTGAAGGTGAGTTACCGATCCTCTGAACAGATCATGAACTTCGCAACGTCACTTCTGGGGGATCTCCACGAAGAGGACGACGTCGTCACGACTCGAACGGGCCCACCGGTCGAGTTCTTTCGACTAACGGATCGAGGCGCCTGTGTAGCGTTCTTGTCCGATGTGCTTCGGGATCTGATGGAGGCCGAGCCGAACGCGTCGGTGGCCATCTTGACGCCGAGCCCGGTTGCCAGCGATGTCTATTTTGAAGGACTCGAGCGGGCGGAGCTTCTCCTGCTCCGCAGGATTCGCGATGGCGAGTTCCCTTTCACGGCGGGAATCGAAGTGACGGAGATTACGCAAGTCAAGGGGTTGGAGTTCGATTATGTCATTGTTCTCGACGTCGATGCCTCGAATTACCCAGACACCCCGGCGGCGCGGCGGCTTCTCCACGTAGCGGCGACGCGGGCGGTTCATCAGTTGTGGTTGATGAGTGTCGGGACGCCATCGCCGCTCGTCGAAGCGGTCGATGCTCGCTGAACGACGAGTCCAGTAATGATAGAGCGAATCAGGATTTGTGCGGATAGACCCGGCCTCTTCGAGTTCACGGAACGCGTCGTCGAAGTGATTTCGCATGCGGAGGAATCCTCCGGCGTTTGCACGCTCTTCCTGCAGCACACGTCTGCAAGCCTGCTGATTCAGGAAAATGCCGACCCCTCAGCGCGTGAGGACCTGGAGAACTGGCTGAACCGTCTCGTTCCGGAAGGTGACCCCCTCTACCAACATACCCAAGAAGGTCCCGACGATATGCCCGCGCACATTAAGGCCGCTTTGACCGCGACTTCTCTCTCGATCCCGGTCATCGAAGGTCGTCTGGCTCTGGGATCTTGGCAGGGCATCTATCTTTGGGAGCATCGCAGGCATCCGTCTACGCGAACCGTCGTCATCCATCTCACTTCGTAGTCAACCATCAAGCATGCGAATCTCGACCCTTGCGCGATGACGTGTGATCTCACGTTGCTGCGTTTGTCGTGTCTCTTCTTCGTACCAGTCCTCTAGAACGCGCATCCGAACTTCTGCGTAGGGCGACACGCGAGCATCGACGCGTTTGTGAATCCAGACGAGATGAACTCCAAAAACGGATTCGATGGGCTGGGTCCACTGCATGATCGCAACGTTCTGTATCTCGGCGCCGAAGGCCGGGCCAAGTCTGGCGACAATCTGTGTGGGGGAGGCATTTCGCAGGTCGTGACCGGAAAGAAACGGGTCGCCACGCCGAGTGGCCGCTTCCAAGAATGCCCCCTCATCCGTGAGATGCTGAAAGACAACATCAGCGTCTGCCGCGGTTCTTTCTCGTCTCTTGTCCCGGGAAAAAAAGACGTGGGAAAAATCGAGTCGTGGTGCCTCGGTCCAGCGCTCGGCATTCTCCTGGTAAAAGGTCCGCAGATCGGATTCCGAAGGCATCTCGGATCGAACGCCCGCTTCGAGCAGCGCCTTCACACGGTCGACGAGTCGACGCTGAGACACGGGATCACTCGACTCCATTTCCAGTTCGAATGCTCGTTCGAGAAGCACATTATCGCTTTCATGCGTCTGGGTGGCTTCTAGGAATCGCATGTTCTGGATCAGGCGCCGACGCACCACAGGATCCGAATGGTGGAGGCCAAGGGCTTTCGCCTGAGCCAACCACAGCCTCTTCTCGATGATCTGGCTCTCGAGCGCGCGCTTCTCTTGAGGACTCGCCGTTCGACCGACCTGCGATTCGAATGCCGATACGGTTTCTGCAATATCACTGCGCCGAACCTCGATCGTCATTCGATCGGGTGTCGCCACCCAGAGCCCCCGAATGACGAAGAACGCAAGGCCGACGAGCACGAAATGGCTCAGAGGCGAGCGAATCCGCGAGGCTGCCTTTTTGCGGAGGACAACTCGCTGGCTCATCGGCCGATTGACCATTTATGCATTGCCCCGGAATCGATATCCTGCGGAGGACGACTCGCCGGTCGGGACGCTACGGCCGACCACTGAACGGGGCGGAAGCAGGAGCGGTGAGCCGCTTTCTCAAGGGGAGTTTCAGAAAATGACAATCGCAACAAGCTACCAGATACTGGCTTGCATCGGATTGACCTTCAGTGCATTGACGTTCTACCGCGTGAGACTGTTTGCCGGGCTTACCGTACCGACGTTCGTGATCGGGTGGCTTCGCGGAGAGCTGGCGCTTCAGACGATCGCCGTCGAGGCAATCGGTACATTCTTTTTTTGGCGAGCCGGGGCATTCGAGTCCGGGGCAGGGCAATTGGGCTTCGTGCTGAGTCTGGTCTCTTGGGCGATGCTAGTACTGGTCGCTCGACGGGGCGTTGGGGCGGGGCAAGAAATTGCGGACGCGCTCGCCCCGGCGAAGATTCAGCCCGAAGCGGACGTCTCTGCCTTTCATGGATTCGCGCTGCCTTTCGGGTTCAAGCATCCCTCCGTTCACACGATCCGGAGTGTTGAGTACGGGGAATCGCTGCCCGGTGACAAAGGCGGGCGGAACCTTCTGGATCTCGTGCTTCCCCGCGCAGCCAAGTCTGGCGATCGCCGTCCGGTGCTTCTGCAGGTGCACGGCGGTGGCTGGATCATTGGAGACAAACGGGAGCAGGGCAAACCCTTGATGACCCATCTGGCCTCGCGTGGATGGATCTGTGTCGCCATCAACTATCGACTGAGTCCACAAGCGACGATGCCCGATCATATCGTCGACGTGAAAAGATCGATCGCCTGGATTCGTGAACACATCGAAGAGTATGGGGGCGATCCAGAATTTTTGTGCCTAACCGGGGGCTCGGCGGGTGGACATCTCTGTTCGTTGGCTGCGCTGACCCCGAACGACCCAAACTTTCAGCCAGGCTTCGAGAGCGTTGATACGCGGATCAACGGCTGCGTTCCCTTCTACGGTGTTTTCGACTTCGTGGACCGCGCCGGGGATCGTCCACTTGGCAAGATGAGTGATTTTCTGGGACCGATCGTGTTCAAGTCCAAACCAGATGAAAAGCCGGAACTCTGGGAATCGGTTTCACCGATTACGCGAATCGGGTCGGATGCCCCGCCCTTCTTCGTCATCCAGGGGAGTCACGACAGTCTCGTGTTCTCGGGCGAGGCGGTCACCTTCGTCTCCGCACTGCGAGAGAAGAGCACGCAATGGGTGTTGCACGCCGAACTCTTCGGAGCACAGCATGCCTTCGAGATCTTCCATTCACCGCGTTCTGCGCATGCCGTTCGGGGCGCCACCGCGTTTCTCGAGGGAGTGCACGCGGAGTATAAAGGGGAGCGGGCATCGGTCTGATCACACTGAGACTGACTGCGTAGCCGGTGACTGCCGCCCATCGGCTGGCTACGCTTCGCCGTCATGGAACTACGACTCGACGGAAAAGTGGCGCTGGTGACCGGAGGCTCGCGGGGAATTGGCAAATCCATCGCGCAGACGTTCGTCGAAGCCGGCGCGCAGGTGATGATTACTTCCCGAAAGGCCGAGGCTTGCGAAGCCGCGGTGAAAGAAATCGGCGACGGGGCGCATTTCGAAGCCGGTCATATCGGAAAAGAAGAAGACACCGCTCGCGTGATCGAGGCCACTCTCGACCGGCTCGGCCGGATCGACATCCTGATCAACAACGCGGCGACGAATCCCTATGCCGGTCCGATCATTGCGATCGACCGCTCACGCTGGGACAAGACGTTCTCGACCAATCTAACCGCACCACTCTTTTGGACACAAAAGGTCTGGGACGACTGGATGAAGGAAAACGGCGGCTCGGTCATCAACATCGCCAGCGTGGGCGGATTCGGAACCAGCCCGATCCTGGGCGTGTATGACATCACGAAGGCTGCCTTGATTCATGTGACGAAACAGTTGGCCGCAGAGCTTGCACCTAAGGTTCGCGTGAACGCGCTGGCGCCGGGGCTGGTCAAGACCGATTTTGCGAAGGCGCTCTGGGAAGATGGGAAGGGCGACGAGGTTGCAAAAGCCTATCCGCTCGAACGGCTGGGAGAGGTCGAGGACGTGGCCGCCGCGGCATTATTTCTGGCTGCCGAGAGCGGCCGATGGGTGACGGGTCAGACCTGGGTGCTCGATGGCGGCGGGATGATCGCTTACAAGCCGACGACCTGAGTTCACTTGCGGCCGGTGGATCGACGCGACCGAGGGGCAGGTGTTGCGCTGCTTTCTTGTACCGCGTGGCGTGACCATCTTGCCGGATTTTTGGTCGTGCATGATCAAAGGCTCATTGCCGACTCCGAAGACCCATGTGTCGCCCCATTCTCGAAGCGTCATCAGAATGGGCAGGAGGCCGAAGAAGGCATCGCGAATGATCAGCAGGGACCACCCATCGCCGAAGATGTCGAGACTTCGAGCGATTGCGCAATTCTGATCCCCAAAACGCTTGCGTCCCATATAGAGAGCCGAGCGAAGAAGCGCGAAGTATGGTTTGGTAAAGAGACTAAATGAACCAACTCGGCTTCGTGCCCTCAGACGCCCGAGACGAGGCCCAGCCCTACGCTCGAAGGAGAACTCTATGAGCGGAAGCGAATACTCGAGAGACTTCACCCTGGCAGCCCAGTGCTTGCATCCTCTGCGAGTGCAATTGTGGCATCGAAATTCAGTTGGGCGGCGAAGGCGATCGACGTCTGACTCGAGTCCGCGGTGACAAAGCCCATCCCGCCTCAGAGGGATATGCGTGCGAGAAACCATCTCGTTTGGATTTCTATCAGAACGATCCGGAGCGTCTAACCAAGCCGCTTCGAAGACGCGCCGACGGAACATTTGAGGAGATCGAGTGGGAAACCGCGATCCGAGAAGTGGCCGAACGCTTCCTCGCCATTCGCGAAGAACACGGTGGCGAGGCGATCTTCTACTACGGTGGCGGCGGACAGGGCAATCATCTGCCCGGGGCCTATTCAACTTCACTGCGGTCCACTCTGGGTTCCCGCTATCGCTCAAATGCGCTGGCCCAGGAGAAGACCGGCGAGGCGTGGTCGCAACAAAAATGCTAGGTGCCTTTACCCGGGGCGATTTCGAAACCTGCGAGGTCGGTGTCTTCATCGGTAAGAATCCATGGTTTTCCCATGGCATTCCCCGCGCACGGGTCACGCTTCGCGAGCTTTCGAAGGACCCTGATCGCTGCATGATCGTGATTGATCCGAGGCGCAGCGAGACCGCGGATCTCGCTGACATTCATCTTCAGGTAAAGCCGGGCGGAGATGCGTGGCTGCTCTCGGCGATCTTTGCCGTCTTCGTTCAAGAGGGATTGTTGGCGGAGCAATGGCTAGCGGAGCACTCCGACGGCCTCGACGAAGTGCTTCCGCATTTCGAGTCACTGCCGATCGGACTCTATTGCGAAAAATCTGGTGTCGAAGAGGATCTCGTTCGCAAGGCGGCTCGCCGAATTGCCAGCGCCAAGAGCGCCGCGTTCTTCGAAGATCTTGGCGTGCAGATGAATCGGCATTCGACGTTGGTGAGTTATCTGCATCGACTGGTCGCCTACGGAACGGGCAATTATGGGCGTGCGGGCTCGACCTACCCGGTGACCTCGCTGCAGTCGTTGCTGAGTGGCTCGGGGGCGTCCGAGGACTACCGAACGCCTGTGACTCAATCGAGAGTCATCATCGGACTCACACCCTGCAACGTCATTCCTGACGAGATCCTGACCGATCATCCAAAGCGATTCAGAGCCATGTTTGTCGAGGCAAATAATCCGGTCCATTCACTCGCCGACAGCCGGCGTATGAGAGAGGCCTTCGAGGCGCTCGATCTTGTCGTCGTCGTTGATGTAGCCATGACCGAGACGGCGATGGTGGCGGACTATGTCCTGCCGGTGGCCACACAATTCGAGAAGGCCGAGGCCACGTTTTTCAATTTCGAGTTTCCGAAGAATTACTTTCACTTGCGTCATGCGTTGCTCGAGCCGCCCGATGGACTCTTCTCCGAGGCCGAGCTTCACGCCCGGTTGGCCGAGGCCATGGGATCGATGCCGATGGCGGCGGTTGAGGCATTACGGGAGGCCTGGGATCTTGGGCGCCCAGAGTTCAGGGCCAAATTCTTCGAGTTGATGACGACGGATCCGAGCTTCGCCACGATGGCGCCGGTGGTTCTTTTTCGTGCAATTGGAGACAAGCTTCCCAAAGGCACCGCAGAGGGAGCCGTCACCTGGGCGCTCGCGCAAATGGCCGCGCAGAAGACGCCCGACTCGATCCGCCGTGCCGGAATCGGACAGGAAGAGGGCTCGGACCTCGGCGACGCGCTCTTCGACGCGATCATCGCGGGAAACCGCGGCGTAGTCTTCGCGGTCGACGAATGGAAGGATTGTGCCGACAAAATTGCCACGCCTAACGGCCGAATCCAGATGTCGGTTCCCGAACTCTTCGAGGAACTCGATGGATTGGCCACCGAAGCGCGGATGCTAAAGGATCCAGAATACCCCTTCGTGCTCTCCGCGGGCGAAAGACGTTCGTTTACCGCGAACACGATCTTGCGCAATCCGGGCTGGCGAAAAAAGGACGCTTCCGGCGCGCTTCGGATTAGTCCAGATGACGCCATTCGTCTCGGCCTCGACAACGGAGGCACGGCGCGGCTCACGACGCGAAGCGGCAGCGCGAAAGTCCAGATTGAAGTCTCGGACCGGATGCAGAACGGCCATATCTCCCTGCCCAATGGCACGGGACTTCGTCATCGCGATGCAAAGGATATCGGTGGGATCGCGCCCAACGAGCTGACGTCGACGGAGGATCGAGATCCCATTGCGGGAACGCCCTGGCACAAAAGCACGGCGGCTCGAATCGAAGTGATCTAGCGGGCGTGCGCCACTGACCCCGTGCACGTTTTTTTCTCGACTTGTCGTTCGCGTCCGCTCACTCGAATGGCATCTCAAAGACGGGTTCCGGCGAGTCGGGCTCGATGACTCGAATGATCGTGAGATCTCGTTCCCCGGAGCGTCCGATGTCGATGACGACGAAGCCGGGCGCAGCGTGGGCAAAGAGTGTCTCGGGAAGATCGGTCACGGTCGAAACCCGTTCGACCGCACCCGCGCCGCTGACGATATAGAGCCCGGCGACATCTCCGGCTTCGAGAAGCTGGAGACTGTGGTCGTGCCCCGCAGCGTAGATCTCTGGAGGGTTTCGCCTCATGACCTCCTGGGTGCGCTCGATCCAGTCGGCATAGGTCGGTTCGTAGGTGTTGGCGAGTCCGCCAGCGATCCACCCAAGTGGCGTCACGATCATGTCCACGAGAAAACCGTAGGTGAGCCCGCCGTGAGGTCCGCCCGTCAGCATGGGATAATGCGAGCTCAGGATGACGAAATCCTCCGCGTGACGAGCGAGCTCGTGATCGAGCTGTTCTAGGAATTCGGCCTGAGTCTGAGGCCGAGGACAGTCCTTGCGGAGTCGAGTATTGATCCATGGAGTGGGATCGAGAGCAATGAAGACGACGGCGGCCTGGCTGGAGCTAGGATCCCAAAGCACACGTTTGTCGGGACCCATGCAGCCGTCCTTGGGAATGAACTCGGCCTGGCCGTCGGACCATGTGTCGACGAAGGCCTGCTGATTGCGAATCGCCTCCGCATTCATTTTCTTCGGCCAGAGTCCCCAATCGTGATTGCCCGGGATGAAGATCTTCCTGGCCCGGGTCGCGGCGAGCTGATGGGAGAGAATATTCTCTCCGTGCTCCCGGTCTTCGCTTGTTAGGCCTTCGTTGTAGATGTTGTCCCCGAGAAAGAGAACGCTGCTGGATTCGACCTCTGTCGCCCATTGGTCGAGGGCTGCGAGAGTCGGGTCGTTTTCGAGGTAGTAGCCGGTGTCACCGATCAATAGGACCCGGTGGTGAATCTCGAATCCCTCAATCTCTTGCTCGACGCCAGCGAGTCGTTCCGCGATCCAAGGCGGTTCCTCCGCGGTGTGGAGGGCGCCAGACAGGCGATGTGCGCATCCGGAGAGTGAGACGACGAGCAGACTGGAGAGCAGGAGGCCGCGGCAGAACATGAATCATCCTCGATAGAGTGGAATGAAAGACGGAGGCGCCCCGTCGTGACGGGCGGCTATGACAATGGGGGACGGGAGAGGGAAGCGGAGAATCGCAAATCTGGACTCAAGACGACAGTCCCGATGGGGCGTAGGGTTTGGTGGGACTTCGAGGCAGCGGCAGAGGGCGCTGGCTCGATTCACCCGAATCCTGACACCTGAAATATTGCACCGTGCGGCCGCGTTTGCGCGACGCCCCTTCGATCGAGCGGCACTCATTGCCCGTGCGCGTTTCCGGGGCATTCCAGTGGTGGATGTACCTGGCGGGGACGAGGGGCGACGTCTGATTGCCTATTTGCGCCGGCGGGGACGCTCGATCCGATGATGGTGAGTCTGCTTCGAGATTTATTGCGCACGGGGAGTCGCTTCGCGCGGTCAAGACTTTCCATTCGCAAAAGAGCAACGCGGTCGTTCCCCCGATTCAGCTCCTGCCACGAGCCGGCGCAAGAATAGATCAATGCTGCTCGACCAACAGATCGTGGCCATCGAAGCGGTCTTTGAAGCAGCGGCCATCCCCATTGCGTTCGGTGGGGCGCAGGCTCTCGCCTACTAGGGCGCGATTCGGGCGAGCCCCGAACTCGATCTGAACCTTTGCGTCGCAGCGAGTGAAGGCCAGCGCATTCTCGATGCACTCGGCCAATTGGGTACCGCCGTTTCAACTTCTGGGCTGCTGGTCTTGATCGAGCGAGATGAGCAGGTTCGCGTCTTCAGGGATGGAACAGCGATCGGTCTCTTCGAGTAGATCTCGCCCCCTGGATGCGAGAACCTCGCCAGCCGAGATCGGTGCCTTCTTCCGCCAAAACCAGGAAGATCCGTAGCTACTCGAAGTCCATGCCCAGCTCCTTAGAGTTCGGGCGCAGTCGCGAGTTTTGCGGGTTGGGACGTTGGGGCGATGTCCGGTTCGTTTTGCCCAGCTTCAGCTCGTTAGTCGATGATCGCTGGATAGATGATCGACTTCAGCTGTCCGCGAAAATTGAAGACTCGCGATGGCATGAGCTGGGTCATGAAGATGGTGATGAGCTCTTCGCTGGGGTCGACCCAGAACGCCGTGCTCGCTGCTCCACCCCAAGCGAATTCGCCGGGGCTTCCCACGATTTGCGATTTGGCGGGATCGAGTTGGACCGAAAATCCAAGGCCGAAGCCCACACCCTCGTAGGTCGTTTCCGAAAACGCTCCCGTTGCCAGGTCTGTTAGGTCTTGCCCGTTGGGCAGATGATTGGATGTCATCAACTCGAGCGTCTTGCGTCCGAGGAGCCGATGTCCATTCAATTCTCCATGGCCCAAGAGCATTCGGCAAAATTGGAGATAGTCGGCGGCCGTCGACACCAGTCCTCCACCGCCCGAAAAGAACGACGTGGGCTGGGTATATACGCTGGTGGCGGGATCATCCTCGAGGCGCGGTCGTTTATCTCGGCCACGCGTGTAGTTGGCGGCGAAGCGATTGATCTTATCCGCTGGTACGACAAAGCCGGTGTCGACCATTCCGAGTGGTTCAAAGATCTGCTCCTGAAAGTATGCATCCAGGGGCATACCGGAGATCAGCTCAATCAGATATCCGACGACGTCGCTTGCGACAGAGTAGTTCCAGGCTGTTCCTGGAGAGAACTCGAGTGGAACGCCAGCGAGTGTTTCGACCATCGAGCGCAGATCCTTCTGGCGGTCCCGGCCGATATCAAGCCTTCGATAGGCACGATCAACATTAGTGCGCTCCATGAAATCGTAGGTCAGACCGGATGTATGGGTGAGAAGATCTCGGATCGTCATCGGCCTTTCACAGGGCGACGTCACCCAATTCGGATGATTGCCGAGCTGATAGACGCCGAGGTTCCGCCATTCCGGAATGAATTTATAGACGGGATCGTCGAGTTGGAAATGTCCGTGTTCGTAAAGCATCATGAGGGCCACGGACGTAATCGGCTTTGTCATGGAATAGATCCGAAAGATCGTGTCCGCGGTCATCGGCTTGCTCCGCTCGATGTCCATTTCACCGACAGCCGAGAGGTAAGCGACCTCGCCCTTGCGCGCCACGAGCGTGAGTGCTCCCGCTATTTTTCGAGGCGCGATGTAGCGCCTAGTCATATGCGCTTCGATTCGCGCGAGGCGTTCGCTGCAGAGTCCGACCGATTCGGGTCGGACGACGTGAATGGACTCCGCTGTTTCTGTCGCTTGGGTCATTTCGATTTCTCCGTGAGGAGAACTCTAACCAAGCGTCTTCCAGGCTGCCGTAGGCAAAATAGGCTCGATTCGATGGGCTAGGCTTTCCCTTCAGCGCATTTGGCGCAGTAAGGAGCGACCATGCAGGATGGAAGCTTTACGGGCTTCGAAGTTGTCGTGCATCCGCCCGGCATCGCGGAGATCCGATTCAATCGTCCAGAGCGCCTCAATGGAATGACGCACTCACTGAAGCGAGACTTGATCGAAACCCTCGTTCAGGTTCAGATGGATGATGGCGTTCGCGTCGTGCTCTTCACGGGAACCGGGCGCGCCTTCTCTGCCGGTGATGATCTCAAGGGCTATGTGACGGCCGAGGCGGAGGAGAATGCCCGAGTGCCACCGCTTCCGGCCGGGCACGCGACACCAATCGGAACTTACGACGGACTTCGAACGGTGTCGCAGCAGGTGAATCTGACGATCCGCAATCTGGATAAGTTGAGTGTGGCCGCGATTGGCGGTCTTGCGATTCAAACCGGATTCTCGCTGACGCTGGCTTGCGATTTTCGGATCGCGAGTGAGTCGGCGCGAATGGGGAGTGCGACACTTCGTTTCGGACTCTTGCCGGACGAGGGCGGACAATTCCTGCTCGTCCAGCATCTCGGTGTGGCGAAAACCATGGATTTCTTGATGCGAAAGAAAATCATTGGGGCATCGGAAGCGTTGGAACTGGGTCTGGTTCATGAAGTCGTGCCCGATTCGGACTTGCCTGCTCGCGCGTTGGAACTCGCCATCGAGTTGGCAAACGGACCGCAGGTCTCTATGCGACTTCTCAAGCGCTCGATCTACAGCGCGGCGCAACTGACCTTCGAACAATCCCTCGACGAGATCGCTGCCAAAACGGCGATCAGCGATCATCATCCCGATGCGAAGGAGGGTGGCGCTGCCTTTCGTGAGAAACGCGAAGCCAAATTCAATCGTTGGCTCGATCGATAGAGATCAGTTCGGACCGATCATCAACATTTCAAATCCAAAGGAGCCGATCATGGCGGACCGAAGAAAAATCGAAACTGGAACAGAGGACTTGCTCGCTCATGTCGAAGACCGGATCGCCACGATCACGATGAATCGCCCGGCGCGGCGAAATGCCTTATCGAGCGCGATGCTGAAAGCGCTGGAGTCGGTGTTGGCGGAAGTTGAAGTCGCGACCGATGTGGGTTGTGTTGTCTTGACGGGGGCCGGCGGAGCTTTCTGTGCCGGTGGAGACGTGAAGGGAATGGCCGATGCCGGAGAAGCGGGCCGGGATAACCGACCAGGGATTTCCAGAGACGAGGCTATTCATCGTCAACGTCTTTCGCAGCGTGGAACGGCTGGCCGACTCTATTCAATGCCAAAGCCCACGATTGCATCGCTCCCTGGCGCGGCGGCTGGGGCAGGGTTCTCACTGGCGCTCGCCTGTGATCTTCGTATCGCGTCTGAGAATGCGATCATGACGACGGCCTTCGTAAAGGTCGGTTTTAGCGGCGACTATGGCGGAAGTTATTTCGTTACCAAATTGGTCGGCGGTGCAAAGGCGCGCGAACTCTATCTACTGTCGGATCGGATCGACGCGCTCGAGGCGGAGCGACTCGGCCTCATTAATCGTGTCGTGCCCGATGATGCGCTCGAAAAGGAAACGGCGGCCCTGGCACATAGACTCGCTCATGGCCCTTCCGTCGCGTACCGCTACGTCAAAGAGAATATCAATCGCTCCCTCGAAGGAGGGGGGCTCGGTGAGTGTCTGGATCTCGAAGCGACCCATCATCACCAAGCGGCTCTCACCCAAGACCACAAGAATGCAGTCAAGGCATTTGTCGAGAAGCGAAAGCCGGTCTTCGAGGGACGTTAGGCCTTTGCGCTGGGCCGGCCCGACACGGACTGGTACCAGCGATCGAGATGCTTTTGTTCCGTCGAATGGGGCAAGTGATTCAGCTTGGCCGCAAAATCGATCGTACAAAGCGCGACAATGTCCGCGATGGAGAAGGGCTGCCCAGCCAGGTATTCGTGATTCTCGAGATGTCGATCGAGGAATTTGTAGTAGCCCTCGACGACGTCTCGATTTTGTTCAGCCATCTCGGGAATCTGCTTTTTCATGACCGCCTTGGTGAGAGGCGATCCGTGGACCCAGACCATGCCGACGGGCATCATCAGATTCAGTTCGATTCGTCGGGTCCACATCTCGACGCGGGCTTGTTCCCGCGCGCCGCTTCCGAAGAGCGGCGGTTCGGGATTCTGGGTTTCGAAGTAACGGCAGATGGCGATGGATTCGGCGATGTGGCTGCCATCGTCGAGCTCGAGGACCGGAATTCCACCGGTCACGTTCACACGGCTCATGAATTCAGGCGTGCGATTCGCACGCTTCATGATGTCCACCTCTTCGAAGGGGATTTCAATGCCTTTTTCGGCCAGATAGATGTGCACGCGTCGAGGATTGGGTGCGCTGGAGAAAGTATATAGCTTCATGCCCGCATCCTAGCGCAGCTAAATCACACGCTGCTGGACAAATCGGCGGCACGCGAATCGATCTGCGCGCGAATTTCCGAGCCGTGGTTTCGTTCCCTGCGACCAGGAGCAAGACGGCAATCGAAACCAGTTCATCGCTGTCGAGGCGTTTGCCTTCTTCTTCGGCCTGCACCAGCGATGTCATCACATTGGGAATCCGGTTCATTGCGACGTTCAACAATCCCTCAATCGGTGGACGCATCCGCGCGATCGCACGGTGTGTAAAGGCCTTTGCCGCGAGGGAACGCAATCGCGTGTGATTGGGCTCGTCTTCCCGAAGCACTGTGGCAAGCCCACTTTCGTAGCTCGACGGGATGCCCGCTCGGCGACTGCGCGCTTCAATCTTTGGCCAACGCCGCAACTTTCTGTCTTCGCAGCCAAATGCACGGCCCGTGAGGACCGCCTCAACATCGTCATAGCGAGACAAGGTCCAGCCATCGGCGAGGTACGATCGATGCATCGGCGCGTACTCGCGAAGCGCACGGTAGATCGGATAGGGATCGCTCCGGAGTGCCGCGTGCATGGGATTGAAAGTCGTCCTGGACGTGAGCTTCTCCCGCAGGATGGAAGTCAGTGCCTCGACTGAGAAAGCCATGTCATCGATCTTTGATCGCCAATTCATTCGGTTGCCCCCCGTTATGCCGAAAGTTTTCGGGCATGTGAAACGACAACCACAAAAGCAAGTCTTGTGCCGACGTGACGACGACTGTGTTGGGCCAACCGGTCGCATCTGCAGACTGAGCGCGACACAAGAGGGAGACGACTGCAGTTGGGTTACTGCGTTTCGCGGCGTACAGCACTACCTACGCGGCATGAAGTACCAATTCACGGTGTCGTGGGGAACGTATTCCTCAATTCGCTCGTAGCCGTGTTCTGTAAAATATTTGAGAACCAACTCTTTGTGCATCGGACCGGTCGCGCCGACTTCTATGCAGATGAGTCGCGGATTGAAGTGGTCGATGTCGAAACCCGCGAGTGCGGCAGGCTATGCGCCCTCGATATCCATTGACAGAAGATCGATTCGTTCCAGACCCTGATTCTCTAGTGCCCTGTTCAGCGTAATCATGCGAACTCGAATCGGAACTGCATCCGGCCCACCCCATTGTTCCGCCTGTATTTTGCTCAGTGAGCAGGGACTCGGCTCGACGGCGACGTGGAAGACGACCCACGCGTCGTCTTTGTTGCCGACCGCGTTCGTGAGCAAGGTCGTGTCCGGACGGTCTTTCTCCCAGAACTGGCGATAGTATGCAAATGCGTCGATGGCGACTCTCGTCCACCCCAGATGCTTCTCCAGATAGTAGGTCGTACTCAATTTGATCGGATACGCGCATCCGACGTCGACGAACACGCCTTCTCGCTCGTCCTCGAAGAAGTGTCGGATGATCAGCTCTTCGTTGTGTTGGGAGTAGAGTTTCTCGTTGGCCTTCACGAAATCGACAATGTTGACTCGAGTACGAGACTCGCTCGAACGGGCTTCCGTCGACTCAGCCCCGCCCGAATCCCCCCTGACTACAGGCAACGAGTAGCGTGGCGAGAACGAGATCCCCGTGCAGGAGCCTCCGACGACGCTTTTCGGCAATCAGAGACTCCATCCGCATGTTCACAACACAGTCCTTTCCGGCGTCGAGCCGGGAAATCGACGAACGCTTCGCCGGTGACTGGGCTCATGTGTCTTATCGGTGGGCTTCTTTTTAGAAGATTACCTTGTCAGAAGACTACTGAGCAGTGATATTAAAAAAGTCGTTGAAATGGCCTGTTCGAGATCAGGCCCGCACGCCACTTGTTGCCTGGTGGGACCCCACGATGCTGGACTCGATCCGATTCATGGCGGTCGGGATCGATCACTTCCACATCGGAGCCGAAACAAAACGACGCCCCCTGAGCATTACTCAAGGAGCGTCGAACTGTGTGGTAGCGGGGGCCCGATCAGACCGGTTGCATATGGGGCTGCACCGGGTCGTCCTGAGGATGCACTTTGAAGGGTAAGTCGCTGGTCCGGCGACCGTTTCCGTTGCCTGGACAGGAAGTCCCTGTTAGCTTTCGGCGACACTCCGAAATGAAATAGAAACCAAAGGGAAGATCCGGTGAGATCATTCGCGATTCTTATCATCCCATTCGTGCTGGCTTGCCAGATCCTATCTTCGGCGCCAGCGGACTCTGCAGAAAGCACTCAAAAGCTGGCCGAAGATGCATATCTTTACGGGCTTCAGCAGGTGATCTTCTACGAGACGCGCTTCAACTACACCCAGAATGAAGGCAGCGCTGTCTACGAGGGCATCAATCGCTGGAACGTGGTGAACGACGGGAAGCCGATCGACGCCAGCTTCCGATCCATTGTCACGCCCAACGCGACGACCGCCTACGCGATCGGATTCTTTGACCTGTCCACCGAACCCGTGGTGGTCGAAATGCCGCAGGTCGAGGATCGCTACTTCTCGCTACAGATCATGGACCCCTACGGCATTTTCTGGCTGTACGCGGGGAATCAATTCAATGGGACGAAGGCACGGTCCTACCTGATCGTGCCAGAAGATTACGACGGCGCGATTCCGCCTGAATTCGTCACGACGGACGTCATCAGGGTTCCGTCCAGGACGCTCTGCGGGATCATTCGCTATGCACGACAGGATTCCGCCAATCCAGCGGAGCAAGGTCTCATCAATGGCCTCTTTGCTGGCTCTACGATCACACCCCTCGGTCAGTGGGTCGCCAACGACAGCCGCGGCATGTCCCGAGAGGATCTGTCGATCGTGCCGGGAAGCTACCCAACCTTTCCGAGGCAGAGGGAGCTGACCACTGCGCAAGTCGACAAGCAGACAGCCGAGAACTTCTTCACGTTGTTGAGTCTGGTTCTGAACGACCCGAGCACGACTCCGATCGTCGATTCAGAAATGGAGAGCGCGATGCTGAATCGACTCGAGACGATCGGTGTCGGCAAGGGTCTCGACTTCGATTGGTCAAAGCTGGATCGCAACACTCAGGAAGTCCTGACGGCCGGCTTCAAGGCGGGGCGCGCCCACGTCAAGGAATCAGGCATGAAGAACCTGATAGACATGAACGGCTGGGGAACGATCGAGAATACCGGTGGTTTCGCCACGAATTGGCTCGCGCGCGCGATCATGGCGGACTTCGGTTGGCTCGGCCCGGATCGAAACATTTCTCATGGTGCGGCCTTCGCCTTCACCGACGCGGACGGTGTACCGCTCGATGGAAAACACGACTACACGATCA
>LWDU01040827.1_pt1 | contig 88791 bp, 75 predicted proteins | sample 727161 | NCBI WGS metagenome assembly LWDU01 (sample SAMN04566230, study PRJNA314399) | hydrothermal vent metagenome | isolation source: deep sea hydrothermal plume seawater | place: Mexico: Gulf of California, Guaymas Basin | collected 2004-07-11
CCACCGCACTGGCCCACCGCACTGGCCCACCGCACTGGCCCACCGCACTGGCCCACCGCACTGGCCCACCGCCAAGCGCCGGCAACCCATGTTCCCGCAGCAGAATTGCCCCCCATGGGGTAGACTGTTTCTAGTGTTTGCTGCCTGCCTCTCCTTCACAGTTCGTCGTCATCAATGCCCCTTGGGCTGGAGTCACCGCCTTGCTTAAGAAGTTTCAGGAACTACTACACCAGTACAAACTTGAGGTCTTCCACAACGAACACGACAAGCCATCCCTCGAGGACATAACCTCTGAGTGCATGCACGTCACCGAGGAGATCCTCGAAGAGAAGTTCCATTACCACTTCCATAAGCTCCCGGACGCCAACCGCGCTGAGATCATCAACATGATCAACAATTACACGCGCGAGGCCGTGCTCCCCCCGGTTGTGGAGAAGTTGGTCTTGCGCCAACTGGTACTGGAAAAGCGCGTTGAGGCGCTTGTACACCTTATGGAGCAGATGCTTGAGGCAATCTCTGCTGGGGCTGAAGAAACGCCCGCAGCCTAGGCGACAAGCAACCCAAGTGGGCCCGCCGTCTGAATACCCCCTATGAGCAGCGTTGAAGATCTTCTGAACCGCTGTCGGTCTGCGGGACAGGAGCACGTCCTTGCGCACTGGGACACCCTCCGGCCCGACCAGCAAGCAAGTCTGCTGGCCCAACTCAACGATCTCGACTTTGATCTGCTGGCCACCCTCCAAGGCTTGGTGCGAGAGGTTGCGCCAATACCCAGGGCCCACTCATTCGTCCCACCTGCCGTCTTTCCGCTTCGCCGCGATGAGGCTCAGCAGGTTGAGGCTGCCGCCGCCGCCGTAGAGGGCGCGAGATTGCAAGCCGAGGGCAAGGTTGGGTTTGTTCTCGTCGCAGGTGGCCAAGGGTCTCGGCTTGGTTACGACGGGCCGAAGGGCTGCTTCGAGGTCGGGCCTTTGAGCGGTCGAACCCTCTTCGGTTGGCATGCAGCTCGCCTGCTTGCTGGCCGTGCCCGTTACGGAGGTGGGGGTCCCTGGTACATCATGACCTCCGCCACCAACGACGCCGCCACGCGCGCGTTCTTCGAGGAACAGAGCTTCTTTGGCATGCAGGCTGAGGATGTCTTTTTCTTCACGCAGCGCATGCTCCCTGCACTCGACCTAGAGGGACGCATCCTCCTCTCGGGACCCGACTCGCTCTTCCTCGCCCCCAATGGGCACGGAGGAACCCTTGATGCACTGGCCAGCTCGGGGGCCCTCGACCACGCCGCCGCTTGCGGCGTCGAGTTGTTCTCCTATTTCCAGGTCGACAGCCCCGTGGCACGCCCAACGGACCCCATGTTTCTTGGGCTGCACGCTCGCGCTGAAGCCCAGATGTCCAGCAAGGTCGTGCGCAAAAGGTCCGCCGACGAGAAGGTCGGGGTCCTGGGCCTAGCGGATGGCGTATTGGGGTGCATTGAGTACTCGGACCTGCCCTCGGACCTCCGGACGGCTACCGATTCGGATGGTGATTTGCTCTTCCATGCGGGGAACATCGCCAACCACGTGATCAACGTCGATTTCGTGAAGCAGTTGACCGCCAACGGACTGGACCTGCCCTGGCACCTGGCCCGCAAGACCATGCAGGTGTTCGACATCGATGGGTGCGTACGAGCCTGCGACGGCGTCAAGTTTGAGACCTTCATCTTTGACGCCCTCGGCCTAAGCCAGAACAGCGTCACACTAGAGGTTGACCGACGCACCGAGTTCAGCCCAGTCAAGAATGCCGAGGGCAGCGATAGCCCCCAGTCGTCCCGGGCAGATCTGGCGGACACCTTTGCCGAATGGGTCTTAGCCGCAGGCGGAGAGCTCCCCAGCCCCGGGCCCGCGGGCTCCTCCATAGTGGAAGTGGATCCCCGTGTGGCCGAATCCCAAGAGGAATTCCTGGATCGCTGGCCCCTCCAAGCGGAGGATCTGGGCGGTGGACACCTCTATTCCTAGCTCGCCCCAAGGCCCGCAGCCTGGGTGGCTCCTCTGGCCGCAGCTTGCAGAGAGATTGGCCCAAACAGAAGTGGTCGTCTTGTCAGGTGGCACCTCCGATGAGCGCGAAGTCTCACTGCGCTCCGGGGAGGCGATTGTGTCGGCCCTGGAGAACTTGGACGAGGCTCAGCGACGTGCGCGTCCCCTGAACCTTCAATGGATCGAGATCGCACCCGAAGGGCACTGGATCCTTGAAGGGCAGGCCCTCGACGCGGGCGACGCGATGGAGCAACTCCCCGCGAGCGCCCTGTACTTCATCGCCCTGCACGGAGGCGAAGGTGAGAATGGTCACCTTCAGCGCGCCCTGGGCACTCGCGGCCGAGCCTTCACCGGCTCAGGGGCCGAGGCCTCCGCGCTGTGCATGGACAAGGCGCGCGCTCGGGCTCGGGCACAAGCCGCAGGCCTCGAATGCGCGCCAGGCCTGCTCGTAGACCACAGGGACTGGAGTGAGGGTTCGGAGCAGATTCTGAATAGGGTTTTCGACCTAGGAGAAGGCCCATGGTTCGTGAAACCCAACTGCGGCGGGTCATCGCTGGGAGTGGTTCGCACTGAAGGGGCCGCTGGACTCCGTGAAGCGATCGCAGCCACCCTCGGCATGGGCCAAGACGCCCTCGTTGAGAGGGAGATCGTCGGACTCGAGGTAAGTGATGGAATCCTGGGGGGCACCAGCGCATCCGAATCGATGGCCCTCCCCTTGTGTGAGATCCTGCCCGACGAGGGCCGCTACTTCGATTACCACCAGAAGTACGACGGCTCCGGCGCCATAGAGAATTGCCCCCCGCAGCACACGACACCTGAGCAGGACGCCGAAGTACAGGGCATGTCACGCACCGTCTTCCAGGCTCTTGGGTGTGAGGGTTATGGGCGCATGGATTTTATCTTGCCGAAAATGGGGGGGGCTCCTGTTTTTCTCGAGGCCAACACCCTGCCGGGCATGACCGAACGCAGCCTCTTACCACGGGCTGCCCAAGCCCAAGGTGTGGACATGGGCTCGCTCTGCCTGGAAGTCCTGGCCCAGGGTCTGGCCTCCTCCGAAGGCCGGTTACATCCATGAGTACAGGCGTTGCATTGATCGGCTCCGAGGGGCGCATGGGGCGCTATTGCGACCAACTTCTGGCCCGCCACCCGGAGTTCCAGATCGTCTGCCGCGTGACGTCCGATCAGGATCTGGTCTCGGAGCTTGAGCGAACCAGACCAGACGTGGGCCTGGATTTCACACGCGCAGGCCTGGGCCGGGACCATGGCGCGATCCTGCTTCGAGCCGGCGTGCGTCCACTCATCGGGACCAGCGGGATGCGGCCCGAGGACGATCAGTTCCTGCACGAGTTGGCGCTTGAACGCGAACTCGCAGGCCTCGTTGTGCCCAACTTCTCATTGGGGATCTGGCTCCAGCAGAAACTTGCGCTCCTTGCTGTCCAGCACCTGGAGCAGGTTGAAATCCAGGAGGAGCACCACATAGACAAGATCGACTCCCCTTCGGGCACCGCCCTCGATACGGCCCTTCAGTTGGGCGAAGCCCTTGGCCGCCCAGGTGAGGAAGTGCCCATTCACAGCGTGCGCCTGCCCGGCCTGCACTCCAATCAGACCGTCCTTTTCGGGGGGCCCGGGCAGATCCTGCGCTTGACTCACGAGACCTACGGTCTAGAGGCTTTCGGACCAGGGATTCTTGCCGGCCTGCACTTTCTTGCCCAGGCCCCGCCCGGCATCCAGCGCGGGATCGGTCACGCCCTAGAGAACCGCTGAGCCTCGCCGTCCCGCCCTTGGCTTCCGAGAGCCGCAGCGCTACCCTTCTGTTCGGGCCGGAATGGCGGAATGGTAGACGCGACGGATTCAAAATCCGTTGGCCGCAAGGTCGTCCGGGTTCAAGTCCCGGTTCCGGTACCACCTCGACTCCCCTCGAGTCCTAGCACGTACCCCTCTCCCCGATGCCTGAACCCGCAGCACGCACAACTCCTCCTGCGCCTGATGCCGCTCGCCAAGGCGACGCCCTTAGCGAAGCCATCCTGCCGGTGCTGCTGCATGAGCTGGCTAACGTGACACAGAATCTCACGGGTCTACATTCCATTCTGGGAATGGAGGGTGGCGCCGAGCTGTTCGCACAGCGGCAAGGCGACCTCGTACGGAGCGGTCAGCTGGCCGAAGACCTCGGGTGGGCGATGGCCGTGCTGGGATCCGCCTGTGGGGATAATCTCCTCCTGGCGCGCCGCGAACCCCGGGGGCTCTCCATTCTCTTCCCCCTAGTCCAGAAGGCATGTCGGCGGGAGGGCCTCGACGTTCAGTCCTGTCCACCGGACCTGCCCCAACTGGCCCCTGATTGCCTCGATGGATGGCAACTTCCCTGGACACTCGCCAGTCTGCTCCTGCAATCCACCCGCGATGGGGGAGGAGACTGGTCACTGACTCCCCACGGGGGGCGCTGGATCTTCTCGTGGCGGGCGCACCCCTCTGCCGGCAACGCTGCCGCCCACCTAGTTGGGCAACTACCCGGCGCAGAGTTCGCACCGGCCGGTAAGGGCCGGGTCCGCCTGGCTCTCCCCGGCGATTGGCTGCGCTAACGGAAGCGGCCCCTGCCGCAACCGGCCTCAGGGCCGATCGCGACGGGTCGCGCACTTCAGCTGGGAATCAAGTGAGCAGGCCTCGGGACTACTGATTGATGGCGTGGGTTGCGCTGCCCAGGGGGACCATTGCTGCGTCGAACAACAGGGGCTGCAGTAGAATCTTGCCCTCTATCGCTGGCGTCTGCAGGTGCTCCAGCTTGAGCCCCCCCTTGGTGTCCAGGGGCATGACGTTCGTCCGGCGCAGAATGTCCGTGGCTTTCACGGCCATGAATAACGGGGCGCGCCAACCGGCGTCGATGACGTCCTCGAAGGGAAGTTCGGCGCTGGAGTTGGCCACCATGATGACGGCGAATCCACCCGGATCGCCTCCAGTGAGTTTGAAGGTGCCGCGACCAGCGCCACCGGAAGGCGGCCCCTTCCACGTCAACTGAGCGCGAGCGGGATCGATGGTGACACAATCGTCGAAGCTGAAGAAGTCCGTGCTGTAGGCGCGCAAGCTAACGCCCAGAGGTTGCTGCGCTGAAAATGTCGAGGGGCCGGAACCGACAAGCTCCAAGTTCGCCACGTGGGTCAAGGCCGTACAGACCGTGTCCAGCAAGTTTCCCGAGGGGGAGAACTGGTAGATCTCATTCACGTCCCCTGCGAAGTTGGTATGGGCTAGAAAGAGAGTGTCCCCCGCATCACAGACCATGCTTGACCCACCATCCAGGCCACTCCAGAGGAAGTCCGCGTCTGCCTCGGAGAGCAACACGCCTGTGTCTAACTCCGCATTGTCCCAGCGAATCAGGCTCTCTTGCCCAAGGGGCGGAGGCCAGTCAAAGCCCTCGTACTGGGTTACGTAACTCACGTCGCCTGCTGCATTGACCACGATCGGGCCGGAGGGACCTTGGACGTGAGCAAGAAGGGTAGTGTTGCCCGTGGCAACGTCTAACCGAATGAGGTCATTGCCAGCACCCCAGCCTCCGAGACCCGCGCTGACATACGCCAGCCCAGGGGTCACGTCCCACGTCAGGTCGTAGTTGAATACAAGATTCGCCAGGAGGGTCACTCCGGCCCCGTTCAACTGCACCTTGAATAGGTTCCCATTGGTGCTCTCCCCAGCGATCACGAAGGTCCCGGTCGGGTCCACCTCCACGAAGGACGGCCACATGAAGGAGCTGATGGATCCGAGATTGGCATGCCAGGTACCATCGCTCGCATAGAGGTCGAAGGTGAGCCCATCGAAGGCAACGTAGCGGCCGTCCGCGAGGCTCCCGTAGGCACTCGGACCGCCGAGGGGGACAGCAGCGGTAACGGCAAAGCCGGGGTTCGGATCGACTTGGGCCTCGGCCGGGTTGGCTAGCAGGCAAAGGGCGCTCAAGAGCGCCAGCGAATTAAAGAGTCTCATGGGTAGGGTTTCCTGTAGGTCCGCAGAAAGTTGCCGACAAACGGGGTGACACCCACCCGCCCCAAGCGCTCAGGTCCGTGGAGAACCCGCAAGGGAGCGTAGGGTGCCGTGCCTCGTCCGGACCGGCATTCCCACCCCACGCGCCGAGTCTCCTGACTTGCTACGTAGAGGAGGAACTCGACCTTCCCAGCTGGCGCCAGTGGTCTGGGGCCCTGGGCCCCAACAGAGTTCCACCCCATGCAACTTACAGTGGCGGGACCGTGCAGGATTCACACCTGACTTCCCCCGCGCGCGGGTGGTCGAATTGACAGCATTCGAGCCTACTGGTGATGCTCGCTTCCGGTCAAGAGCCTCGTGGACGAAAACGGCGAGGCCCAACCGCTGGCCTGCTGGCACGCTCCGGTCAGTCTGAGGAACCCGATAGGGAGAGGAGGCTCGCGGCACCGGCTTCCCCTGCTACCACATGATGCTCAGCAAGAGCCTCCAGGAGGCTCCAACTCGCGCTCCCCTGGAGGTGGGTGGCCTTGAAGCCCGCCGACCCCACCCCGCCCAAGAGAACCAGAAGGGCCACATGCAAAGAGAGCCCCGTCGCCACACCGACGAGCGCCCCGCCGATGCGATCCATCAGGTTCAACTGCAGAGCGTCGAGCGCCTTCTTCCCCAGTAACCCCAAGAGCGCCGCCACGATCAGCCCCGAGAGGAAGAGGAGAAACCAGCTCAGCCCATGACTCATGGCTGGGGTGAGATCCAGGGCATCCTGAACCCGGGGAGTGAGCTGGGGACTCACGGAGCGCGCCAGTCCAACAGCCAGCACGACCCCCAGAAACCGAACGACCTGCCACCACAGACCCCGCCAGATGCCCAGGAGGAAGAACAAGCCGACCACCCCCAGACCCACCTTGTCAATCCAGGGCAAGCTGCTCATGAAGGAGGGTACGGTTTCAGTCAAGGCGATCATGGATGGGCTTCAGGGGTTGGCCGGAGGTCCCCGGTCGGGATGAGGGTCGGGTGGGGGGCCCCCGGGCATGGCCTTCCCCTAGTAGATGGGATTGTCTCGGAGTATCTTTCGCCCTCTTTGGCCCAGGGAGCGCTGGCAGCCATTCACAGCACTGCGGGGACTGCTTTACAATGCACTCTGGGCAACCCCATTACCAACCATGACCCTTCCCACGGAATCCATCGAACTTGGCCTAGAGCAGTTCGCCAAGCTCATAGGCAAGCATTCCCAGTTGAGGGAAGAACTCGGGGCCAGTGGCCGAGAGTTCTTCGGAGGCGACCCGCCCAGGCAGAATGCGGCAGAGGCCCTCCTAGCCGGGCGACGGCACTTGGAGTGGTTCCTCTTTGAACGCCACAGCCCCGCACTGTTCGGAGCGCCCTCTGAGCACCTGCTGGAAGCCTGGCTGGAAGAATCACCCTCGGACCTTGGGGACAAGGGCCAGGTCCTGACACAGTCCTTTGTGGGTGTCTTCGAGGTTGTGGAACTCCTGCCTGATGTGGGCTGTTGGCTGCGCGACAAGGCCGGATATGGCAGCTACGCCCTGGCACACCCCTCCGCTGACGGCCGAATGCAAACCGGCGACCTGCTCGTGGGGCGCCTCTTTCCCATTGAAGACGGGCTACATTGCGCATCGAGCGCAGCGGCCATCTTCCGCTCCGCAACGCTGGTTTCGGCCCTGGAGAAAGACATCGAACAGATACGCGCGAATGCAACAGGCAAGGTCTTGCGGCTCACACAGGATGGATTGGAGAAGATGTTCTGGGGATCAGGGCATGAACCCCAGAGTGAGGACCCGGTGGGGGACCTCCAGGTCTTTCTGCGCGAATCGGCCGCGCTACCCCAACACAGAATCGAGTCCATCATCAGCGATCTGACCGCAACGCCCTATGACCCGGAGAACCTTACACCGGGCGCCGGGGACCCCCTCGGGGTCATCCTCGACGCGCTGGCCTTTGACACCGACGTCAATCTGAGTGCCGCCCGCAAGCATCTACTTCTTGGGTGGCAGGGGCTGGCAATGCAGAGTCCAGAGGGAGACCAAGGGCCGGAAAACAACGCGAATGACGACCCTGAACCGGAAGGGCCGGGTGCCGCTGTGGCCCGCTTTGAATCGGGGCGCCTTGCGGGCCAAGACCTCGACGGCCTGTTCGATGACCTAGAGGAGGATCTCGGGCTCGGATCCGTCGCGGATGCGAACCCCGAGGATGACTCCCCGGCCCCGGATTTCCCTGGGGTCGTCGGTGCCATGATCTCAGAGTACCGCTGGGAGATCGAAAGCGCCGAGGGCGAAGCCGCCGAAGGCAATCTGGACGGTCTATCCTTGCTGGCAAAGTTCGCCGAGCCCATTGGCGTGTTTGAAGAGTTGGGCCATGCCGAGCTCTTGCGATTCGTGACCTTCTGGATCCACGAGCAGGAGGCTCTTGCGAGCGCTCAGGAGGCCCGCGACCTGCTGGACTCCCTGGAGAACTTCACCACCTGGGTACAGGCGGCCCACGAGCACCCGCTTCAAGATCAATTCGGTTCCACCCTTAAGGGCCTACGGGAATCCTTGCCTCGAATAGTCGAGTTGAACCGGGCCCTTCCAGACGGAACCGGACTTGTGGACGATTCCAGAGCCATGCTGTTTGAGGTCTGCGTGGACGCCCATGGTCAGTTTGATCATCTCCGGGATCGGGATGGCCAAGATCATCAGGCCCGCTTGGAGGCCGGCCTAAGCGCACGCCTAAGGGCTGGTGACCGGGTGCACGGGTGCTTAGAGCCAGACGGCGAATTCACCATCCGGCGTTGCTACCCAGCGGAATCCGCTGGCCTGGTGCCAGGTTCTGGGTCCTGATTAGCGTCCCGACGAGGCCACAGCCCTTCTGATCTAGCTCAACATGCCGTGTCGGATAATGTACGTTATGTTGCACAGTAACCCTCATGTTGTCCCCCAGGGGGCGCTTCTGGCTGCCCTCCCACCTCAAGTCCTTCTGACTCGAGAGAGACGGACTTCAGTCCGGGTCCGCCTCAAGACCCTGGGGTCAGCGGTTCCATTGGCGTAGGATCCCAACCTCCCAAGGGATTACAGCATGGCCACCAAACACTGCTTCATGAACAAAGACCGGGTCTGCGACCTGACCTGCAAGGCCGCCTTTGCAGTGGATGATCCGATGGACCCGGTCGACTGCTACTTCATCTGGTTGTCCGCCCACCTCGGCGAAGGGCTGTTCGATCTGCGGCGCCTCGTAGAGCTCCAAACCGGCTTCGCAGGCCCGCCTCCATCCACCCCGGGAGGAGGCTCGCCCCCACCGAGTGGCCACGGCCAAACGCCGCCCTCGTCCAATTAGGGCTTCCTAGACCTCAGAGCCCAGGGCCCATCCACCCAGGGCTTCCCATGACAGGTGCGCCAGGCGCCACCCCGCACCGGGCTCACGCTCAAGGGTCGCCGTCCCCACGTAGGGCACATGGAGTTGCCGGCTGTGCTTCATGGAGAGACCCAGAACCGGGCATATAGCGGCTCGCAGAACCCACTTGTGGGCCACCACGAGGCTCTCCCGCCCCTCGAATTCCCTGGCAAGGTCCTCCAAGGCACGTCCAACCCGGGCTTGGAGCGCGACAAGGGTCTCTCCACCAGGTACGGGGAAGACGCCCCCCTGGGCCCAAAACTGCTCCCAAGCCCCGGGAACGGCAGCCTCCACCTGATCCCGTCCCCATCCCGCCCAATCCCCACGATTCAATTCCCGAAAGCGCTCATCCACCCCCGCCTCGAGCCCTGATTGCTGCGCCACTAGCTCTGCCAGGTACGCCGAGCGCGCCAGACCTGAGGAGAGCACGGTGGCAAACCGCCGATCCTGGAGTCCATGGGCCAGGGCGCGGGACTGCTGCTCGCCAAGATCAGACAGCGGAACGTCCAAATCGCCATAGATACGTTCGTTCCAAGGCTCCGCCACGGCACCATGGCGCACAAGATGGATGCGAGTGGGCGTGCCAGATGAGGACATAGCGAGGGGGGGTCACTGGAGCGGCTCACGGCACGACGGACAAAGAGGCCGGAAGCCGATTGTCTCCAATGGGCCCGCCGGATAGCTTGCCCTCCGCGGGTCCTCGGTTTCCAGGAATTCTCACCCAACCTCCCCAGATCACCTCATGCCCAGCTGGATCGGACGCTTCCTATCCTCGTCAGTAGGCAAGAAGACCGTCATGGCCGTCACCGGCCTCTCGCTCGTAGGCTTCCTGGTGGCCCACCTGCTCGGCAACTTCAGCCTCTACACAGGAGGCATAGAGGGGTTCAACGAGTACGCCGCCAAACTTGAGGATCTCGGCGGATTGCTCATGGCTGCAGAGGTCGTCCTCTTCGCCGTGTTCGTCATCCACGTGAGCTTGGCGCTGCGCATAGTCCGAGAAAATAGGCTGGCTCGGGATGAGGCTTACCGTGTGCGGGCCACCATGGGAAACAGCACGCGAGCCTCCAGGTCCATGGCCATCACGGGCCTGGTCGTCCTGCTGTTCCTGATCGTCCACATCATCGATTTCAGGGTGCCTACATTGGTCGGCGACATGGACAACCTGGGAGCGGCGGTGGTTGAACGCCTAGGCAGTCCGGTGGGTGCCACCGTGTACCTGATCGGCATCTTGGCCCTCGGCCTGCACCTGCGCCACGCCATCCAGAGTGCCTTCCAGTCCCTCGGCATCCAGCATCCGCAGTGGACCCCCATTCTGCGTGTCGGCGCCTTAGCCCTTGCTGCAGCACTCGCCATCGGCTTCGCGTCCTTCCCCATCTACTGCCTGCTTTCACAGGGTGCGGCAAGCGCTGGAGTGAACTGATGACCACCCAACCCAACTCCCAACTGCACGACCACGTCCCCGGCGGACCACTGGACGAGAAGTGGACCCGACACAAGTTCGACCTGAAATTGGTCAACCCGGCCAACCGCCGCAAGTTCGAGATCCTCGTGGTGGGCACAGGACTCGCCGGGGCCTCGGCCGCGGCTACCCTGGCGGAAATGGGCTACAGCGTGACCTCGTTCTGCGTCCAGGACAGCGCTCGCCGGGCCCACTCCATCGCGGCCCAGGGCGGTATCAACGCGGCCAAGAACTACAAGAATGACGGGGATAGCGTTCACCGACTCTTCTACGACACCATCAAGGGCGGTGACTACAGAGCGCGAGAGGGCAACGTGCACCGACTGGCGGAGGTCTCACGTCAGATCATCGACCAGTGCGTGGCACAGGGTGTGCCCTTCGCACGGGAGTATGGCGGCCTGCTCGACAATCGATCCTTCGGAGGGGCCCAGGTGGCCCGCACGTTCTACGCTCGCGGCCAGACAGGCCAGCAGCTCCTACTCGGTGCCTACGGAGCGCTCATGCGCCAGGTGGGCGCTGGGCGCGTCAAGCTGCACGTGCGCAAGGAGATGGTCGACCTGGTGGAAGTGGATGGCGTCGCGCGCGGGATCGTGACCAGGGACCTGACCAACGGCCAGTTTGAACGCTGGGCGGGACACGCCGTCCTGCTCTGCACAGGTGGCTACGGAAACGTTTTTTACCTATCCACGAATGCCAAGGCCTCCAACGTCACGGCCGCCTGGCGTGCACACAAACGCGGTGCCTTCTTCGCCAACCCCTGCTACACACAGATTCACCCCACCTGTATCCCCGTGCACGGCGAGTTTCAGTCCAAGCTGACGCTCATGAGCGAGAGCCTGCGCAATGACGGGCGGGTCTGGGTGCCCCAGGACGGCGGCGACGGCCGGCTCGCCGCCGAGATCTCCGAGGGTGAGCGTGATTACTACCTAGAGCGCAAGTATCCGAGCTTCGGAAACCTCGTTCCACGGGACGTCGCTTCCCGCAACGCCAAGCAGGTCTGCGACGCGGGTCGCGGTGTCGGGGATACGGGCCAGGCGGTGTATCTGGACTTCAGAGACGCCATCCAGCGGGATGGGCGCGATACGATCCAAGCGCGCTACGGCAACCTGTTCGACATGTACGCGCGCATCACCGGTGAAGACCCCTACAGCGTTCCCATGCGCATCTTCCCCGCCGTGCACTACACCATGGGTGGCCTCTGGGTGGACTACAACCTAGAGAGCACCGTCCCCGGCCTGTTCGTCCTGGGAGAGGCCAATTTCTCTGATCACGGGGCCAACCGTTTGGGTGCCAGCGCCCTGATGCAGGGCCTCGCAGATGGGTACTTTGTCGTCCCCGCCACAATCGCCAGTCATCTGGCAGGTCGCACCCTGCCGCCCGTGGACACGTCCCATGAGGCCTTCGCTGAAGCCGAGGCCGCCTCCCAGAAACGCTTCCAGGCCCTCCTGGCTGTGCAGGGATCCCGCACCGTGGACTCCTTCCACCGCGAGCTAGGTCTCATCTGCTGGAACAAATGCGGCATGTCTCGAAACCGCGCGGGCCTCGAAGAGGCTCTCCAGTCCATCCGCTCCCTGCGCGCTGCCTTCTGGCAGGACGTCCGGGTGCTGGGCGACGCGCGCTCCCTCAACCAGAACCTTGAGCACGCAGGTCGCGTGGCGGACTTCATGGAGTTCGGCGAACTCATGGTGAACGATGCACTGCAGCGCGAGGAGTCGTGCGGGGGCCACTTCCGCGAAGAGCACCAGACTGAAGAAAACGAGGCTCAGCGCAATGACGAGGGTTTCTGCCACGTCACGGCCTGGGAGCACCGCGACGGCGATTCAGAGCAGCAGCACACCGAGGAGCTCGCCTTCGAGTCGGTACAACTCAGCACCCGGAGCTACAAATGAGCACCTCCACCACTGGCGACCTATCCCTCACCGTCCACGTGTGGTGCCAGGCGGGTCCGGACCAGCCCGGGGAATTCGTCACGACAGCCCTGACCATCAGCCCCGATACGTCTTTCCTCGAGATGCTCGACTGCCTCAACGAGCAACGCATGGCCGGCGGCCTTGAGCCCATTGCCTTCGACCACGATTGCCGAGAGGGAATCTGTGGCATGTGCTCACTCGTCATCGATGGCAAGCCCCACGGGCCGGAGCAGGAGACCACTACCTGCCAGCTGCACATGCGCACCTTCAACGATGGTGATGACATCTGGGTCGAGCCCTTCCGGGCCAAAGGGTTTCCGATTCTCCGTGACCTCGTTGTCGACCGCGGGGCCTTCGATCGCATCCAGCAGGCCGGGGGCTACGTCTCCGTCAACACAGGCTCAGCCCCCGACGCCCATGCCGTCCCTGTCCCCAAGCCAGCTGCCGAGGAGGCCTTCGACGCTGCCGCGTGTATCGGGTGTGGTGCCTGCGTGGCCGCCTGCCCCAACGCCTCAGCCATGCTGTTTGTGGCGGCCAAGGTCTCACAGTTCGCCCTCCTACCCCAAGGAGCACCCGAACGGGATGCGCGTGCCCGATCCATGGTGGAAGCCATGGACGCGGAGGGGTTCGGCAACTGCACCAATCACTTCGAGTGCGCCGCAGCCTGCCCCAAGGCGATTGATGTCACCCACATCGCCAGATTGAACCGCGAGTTCCTGCGGTCAAGCCTACGACCCCGCGGCTAGGCAGACCTCACCCTTCGGCCCTCTGGGCCGCCGGCCCCGGAGCAGTCGCTACCCGCATGACGCCCAGACACTGGACGTCGACCCCCGCCCTCTCGGCGGCAGACATGAAGTCCGGTAGTCCGGCATCCCGCAGGCCGCGTGGCAAGATGACCCGCTTCAGCGCGGGGTCCCCCAGCCAGGTGCGAGCGTCCTCAACACTCCCGGCCTCAACCACTGATAATCCTTGCCTGGCGAAAGCGGCCCTGCGGATCTCCCGGCGTTGGGCGCTCGGCTCCAATAGAAGTACCAGAGCAGACCGACTGCCATGGGCCGCGGGGAGACGCACGCTGATTCGCGTCCCCTTACCGGGCGCGGAGGCCACGTCCATTTCACCCCCCAATCCGTCCAGGCATTCTTGAAGGCTAGCACTTCCATAGCCCGTCCCGCCCCGGCCACTCTGTCCGGGCCTCATCCACTGCGCCAAGGCTGCGGCGTCCATACCGCGCCCCCCATCGAGGACCTCGAGGTGAACGGCGCCTTCCTCAATCCGGGCCCCCAGCCGCACCTCGCCCCCGGACGGGGAGGCCTCGATGGCATTCAACACGAGGTTCTTGATCAGGCGGTCTAGGTGGCTCGGGTGCCCCCTCACGACAAGGTCACCCCGACAGCGCACGAGAACGCGTACGGTCTCGCCACAGCCCGACAGCTCCCTCGCCGCCCGACTCTGGGCCAAGAGCCTAGGCCGCAACTGGAGCCGGCGGCGAGCAAGGCCGTCCTGTCCGACGACCGATCCGGCGCAGAGGTCACGCGCGTTGCCCAGGGACCTCGACAGATCCGCGAGGTTCACAGCGCCGTCTCCCGGGCCTCCTGATTCACGCTCACGCGGTGACGGGCCTTCCAACCGCAAGCGTTCCAACTGCATGCTGGCCAGATTCAGATGGTTGCGCAGGTCGTGGTTGAGCGCGGCTGTCTGTCGCCCCAATCTGCGCTCCCGTTCCTGCGCCAGGTCTAGGCGCTGTTCCTCCTCCGCCATGAAGCTGACGCAAACCCACTCCGCCAACTGTGGCCAACGGGCACGCGAGCCATGCACGGGAAGTGCCGCAAGGCCGACCAGGGTTCCGTCGCCGCCATGGGCCGACCTCGCCATGAACCCGTAGCCTTCAAAGGCTCGCATCCGCCCGGAACCAGGATGCGAATCTGGGCGCAGGTCCACGCAGCCCCCCTCTGGAATTCCGACCAGGAGAGGCCACTCCATGGATTGGACGACCGCCCTCAGACCGTGGCCCCGCCCCCCCACCACCGGGTCACGCCCTGGCTGTACCCACGCTAACGCGTCCAAGCCTAATCCCCTCGCTAGGGCCTCCAGCAGTCCCTGTCCGGTCACCCATTCAGGAGCCCCCTCATCTCCGAGGACTGCCACGGGTCCACCGTGAAGCCGGGCAAAGCCCCGTGCAAGGCTTGCCAGCCGTACTCCTGTGGGGGTTCGGCTTACCCCTAAAGACGCAGCGGAGGAGTTCACTCCCCGAGTCTGCCTCCCGGGGGGGGCTGTTGGAAGCACTCTATCCACTCTACGGAGCCCAGGAAGCGGCCTGCTTGGCCTATCAGGTACAGAGTCGTTCCGATCCAGAAACACGGGCCGGCGGATCGCATAGGGATACTGTGGGACCCCTGTCTGGGGGTAATCCCGGTCCTGGGACTGCAAACTTGGACGAACGGGCGCTCTGCGCCTATGATGGCAACCCACCAGTGCCTCTTGGCAGGGCCCCCCTGTCTCTCGCCTGATTCTCCCCCCCCGGAGCCAATCCCGTGCCTCATTGGCACGGACCTTGCATTACAAAGCCCGCCGGTCCATCCGGACCGTGTCTGTGGGTACCCAACTAAAGCCCCTACGGCAGTCCTCGGCCGCCGTAAGGCAAACACCAGAAGTAACGAACCATGAAGAGACTTCTCCTCCTCGGAACCCTCCTCAGTGCTGCAGCCCTGTGCTTGCAGTCAAGTAGTACAGGCCACGGCGGCACCTACCGCGGCCCTGGTGACACCGTGCCCCCCGGCGGCGGTGGCGGCGGCGCCGGCGGCGCCCCTACGACCCCCGGCCCTGCCGGCCCGACGGCTCCCGGCCCCGCAGCTCCCGGCACCCCCGCTCCCGCAACACCCGGTGCTCCGCCCCCCGCCCCCGGCGCGACATCTTCCGGGCCCGTGACGCCAGGCGGCCCAAGTGGGCCGGACCTGACCCTCTGGGACTTCTGGTGGGGATTCAACCGTGAGCCCTACCTGAACCTCAAGTCCAAGATCCACAGCGGAGAGACCGTCACCGGTTCAGATGATTTCTTCCTGGGCCATGGCCAGAAGGATCAAGCCAAGGACAGCCTGCGACCCTCACAAGAGATCATCCGCAACACCGTGGTGCCTGCGCTCAAGAATGCACTGGCTAATGAGCGCGCAAACGACATTCTCGACTCGGCGCTGATCGCCCTGGCCAAGATCGGTGACGTGGCGGGAACGGACGAATCCGAATTCGAGGGCATCATCAAGGAGTTCCTGAAGGACGGCAACCAGGGAGTCGCTGAGACGGCTGCCGTCGCCCTGGGCATCCTGGCCAACGACATATCTTTCGAGATCCTGTTCCAGTTGGCTACCGACGACCCCGCTGCGCGGCGGTTCATTGGCAAGACGGAAGTCCCCATCCGCACCCGCGCTTATGCGTGCTATGGCTTGGGCCTCTTGGGCTACAGGACCAGCAACAACGAACTGCGTCAGGACATCGCTGAAACGCTAGTGGACCTGCTCACCTCACCCCACTTCTCACGGCGTGACATCAAGGTTGCGGCCATGACGGCCCTTGGCCTGACACCTCTTGAGTCCAACGTGGACGCAGCCCTGGAGGGCGACGAAGAGGATAACTCCAACCGCAAGTGGGTCCTCAGCCGTGAGCGTCAACTGGACTTCCTGCTCGACTACTACGACCCCGCCAACGAGCGCGCCAACGGCACGACACGGCACTGGTACGTTCGCGCTCACGCTCCGACAGCCATGGCGAGGCTTCTGCCTGGTGCAGCGCCCGGGTACAAGGCGAAAGTCGCGGGCCTGCTGATCGGAAGTGTGGATCGTTACAGCAAGGAGAACCGCGAGATCCTCATGAGCGCCACGCTGGCTCTAGGTCAGATCGGCACCGCCGAGGACGATGGTCGGGACGGCCTCAACACCCAAATCCGGGGAGAGCTCATCCGCATCCTCAAGGAAGGTGACCCCCAGAGTCGTCGTTTCGCCATGATCTCACTGGGTCAATCCGGTGGCACTCCCGGCGAAGGCGAAAACGCACTTGCCGGTGCTACAGTCGCCCGCAAGGAGCTCCTGCGCCAACTCTCCAAGGGCAAGACGATGCTCAAGCCCTGGGCTGGCCTCGCCCTCGGAGTCATGGGACGTCAACTGTTGGACCACAACGAAACCATGAGTGAGTCCGCCAGCAACGCCCTGAGGGCCGCCGCTGCCGACTGCAAGCGTCCGGCGGAGATCGGTGCCTACCTGATTGGAATCGGCATTCGCCGTGACATCGAGGGTATGGACATCTGCATGGAGAAGATGGATTACTTCACCACCGATGAGTCCCGTGGCTACTGTGCAGTAGCTCTCGGTCTCATCGAGGACCGTAGTGCCATCGCGCCCATTCAGGAGATCATCAGGGAGTCGAAGTACAAGCCCGACCTGCTCAAGCAAGCTGCCATCGCGCTGGGCCTGCTGGGTGACAAGGAGCTCGTCCCGGACCTGATCGGAATGCTTGAGACCGCCACCGGCTTGGCCACTCAAGCGGCCATCTCGACGGCGCTCGGCGCCATCGGCGACAGCCGCTCCATCGACCCCCTGGTTGAGTTGCTGGGTAATCAGAGCGTGACCGACTCCGCCCGTGGCTTCGCCGCGGCGGCTCTCGGCATCGTCTGTGACAAGGAAGAGCTCCCTTGGAACACCAAGATCTCGGCCAACATCAACTACCGCGCCAACACCGTCACGCTTACGGGTGGCGGCACGGGGATCCTGGACCTGCTCTAGGATTCCTCCAGACGCCAATGGCCCCGCGGCTCATGCCCGGGTGCTAGACGCGGGCCCGCTCAGCTTGCTGGGTGGGCCCGCTGCATTGAACGCCCCAGCCGGCGACGCCAAGCAACAGCACCAGCCCCAGGATCACAACCCAGAGCGCGCGGCCCTCAGAGGCAGCCTGTTGCTCCCGCACGCCCTCTAGGTGCTTGGCCTCCGCCACCATCTCGGCCGAAGTATCCAGCCACCACCGGGATGTCTCTGCAGCGGTCCCAGGGTCCAAAGCCAGCCTGTCTGCCTCCCGTGCGAGCCGCGCGGTCAACGCCAGGGCCAAGGGGGCCGCTGCCAAATCTGTAGCCAGTCGCGCACTTCGCCACAAGAGCAGGCGGTCCAGGGGATCGGCTTCCAGCCCCGCCAATCCAGTGCCAAGCGCTCCAGCAAGATCGCCTGCATGGTAGAGAACCTCCAAGACCTCCCGAGCACGCTCCGTGGGATCATCCAAGACCTGCGCCCGCTCCAAGGCCAGCGCATAGAATCCCTGATCGCGCAAGGCGGCGACGTCCTGCATGGGCACACTGAACGCAGGCTGACAGAGGAGAGCCAAGGCCATCGACGCGGTAAACGGCAGGAAGGTCATGCACCCACCACCCAACGCTGCCGACCAGCGCGCACCGATTCCCGCTGCAATTGATCCATGGCGTTGAGATCGTCGGTCAGCACCGGAACCCCCGTGTTCTGCAAGCTGCCGGTGACGGGCTCAACCAGCCTCCAGGCGGAGGGCACCTCCAATGCAGGCAGGAGCGCCTTCCCAACTCGGCCGCCGACGTCCCAGCCGAGAGCCCCTGGGCGCGGGACCGGGAGGCCCGCGCGCGCAACCAGCACGCAGTTGCGCGAGAACGGGATCCGCAGAGCCAGGATTTCCGAGCTGAATGCCTGCGCCAGTGTAAGGCTCAGAGCTTTGACGACGGGGTCATCAAGCCCAAAGCCGGCAGCGTTCACCATCAAGAAACCCCCGGGAGCCAGAACCCCGAGAGTCTCGCGGAAGAACTCAACGCTGCACAAATGGGGAGGAATCTCCATGTTGTTGGCGTAGCAGTCCAAGATCACCAGATCTTGAAGGTCCTCCACCCCCGGTAGAGCGGCCCGCGCATCGAGGCCAGCCAGGACCCGGCGCTCAGGTCGATTGCCTTGCAGCCCAAAATAAAGCTCGCCCAATTCGACAACCGCAGGGTCGATCTCCACACCAATGGAGAATAGAGCCGTCCCCCGGGGCAGAGCGCCCTCCAGCACGCGTACGGCAGTCCCAGCCCCCAGCCCAAGAATGAGCGCTCGCCAGACTTCTTGGGGCTCGGCCCACCAAGCAGGCAGTGCAAAGTAGTCGTAGTACTGTCCACCGCCCAACAGGCCAGGCTGCGGTTGCCACACGGACTGGAAGGAGTCGAGGGCCTCGTTGACCACCAATCTGCGCTGGCTCCCTGCTTCGTTTTCCAAAACGGCGAGGCGTTGGTAGGCGGACTGCCGCTGGTCCAGAACCTTCCAGCCCGGGGCAGGTTCGGGATTATTGAATTCCGGAAGGAAAGCGCTACCCACCCCCAGAACGGCAAAGATGAGTCCCACTGCCAAGGCCCGGGGAGAACGGGATCGAAGAAGCAGCAGGAGACCAGCGAGCCCAAGGCATGCCGCGGCGATGAGGAAGGTCCCCATCAATCCACAACGGGGGAGAAGCCAGTGGGTGGTTCCAAAGGTGCCCAGAAGACTCCCCAAGGTGGATATGCCGAGCACGCGCCCACCGGCCGCACCTGCATGCCCCCCACTGTTCACTTGGAGGGCTTCGACAGCCAATGGACAGCCGCACCCGAGGAGGGCGGCAACAGGAGCGAACAACACCAACGAGCTGGCGAGGCTGCCCCAAAGCATGAGTCCGGCCGCCTCATCCAATGCCAAGTCAGCGGGCATGAAGAGCCCGGCCACTGGAGCCGCCAAGAGAGGCAGCAAAGCAGTCAGACCGCTGCCCACCACAAGAACCCAGCCCAGACGACGGTCGGGGGAGCCGGAGACACTCAAGCGGGCTCCGCACACGTACCCCACGGCCAAGGCCAATAGGATTACACCGATCACGTTCGTCCACACACCCGTTGAGGCACCGAACCACGGGGCTAAGAGGCGCACAGCCGCCAACTCAACCACCATCGTTCCGGCCCCCGCACAGAAAACGGCACCCAGGACCGAACCCGAGCTTGAATGCACTCTTTCGGCCCGGCGGGACACAGTGCTTCCCTGGTGCCCCTCCACCGCCTGCGCGGTTGGGCGATCCAGACCGTGGTCGCCCACGCTAGCCCTACTTCCCCTCGTCCTCTGGATCGGCGGCCAGAAGCGGGAGGTGATAAGACTTCGCGTTGACAAAAACGCGACCGGGGTCGCAAGCGCCGCTGAACAGGCTCGCAAGGACCACAGCACGACTGCGCGGAATGAGGTCCTCATGCTTCTGCCCGTTCGCAACCACCACGATGGGCTTGCTCATGTCCAAGAGCAAGTCATTGAAGTGGATCGTGAACTCAGTGATGCCCGACCCCTCAACCGTGACGGTATTCGTCCCCCGGTCCACCTGCGCGCTAATGCGACTGCTCCCCCCTTCTGAGGGCGGAACCTCCAACCAGTATGCGCGCTTGGGGAACGGAGATCCCGGAATCAAGGTGACCTGCGATGGATAGGAGTCGCGCGAGACGGTCCCCATCCAATTCCAGACGTCGGCCGTGACACCCGCAGGTTGCACCGTGCAGTTGCTATACCCCATGCGGCGAACCTCCTCCTCAAACTTGGTTACCTGCGCCCCACCTCCACTGAAATAGGTGGAGAGGTTTCGGAAGTTACTCGGGGAGGCCTCGCCAGCGTCACCGCTACGCCCAATCACGCCCGCAAAACGGTCCGGAAACTTCTCGGCTATACCCAAGGCCGTTGCGACGCCCAATCCGTGACCGGCCAAGTAGATGCGATTAAAGTCCACGCCATACTCCTCGTAGACGGCACGCATCAAGACGATGACGCGACCAATTCCGTCGCGGCCTGACCACGCCCCTGAATCCTCAGGCATGACCGGAGAAGCAAGAATGACCCCTTCCTGCACGCCGCGATCCGCCCAGTGGTCCCTGAGATGGTCCACGGGGCGCACCCCCTCGTCGGGAATGCAGATGACAAGGGGATAGGAACCAGAGGAGGCCGAGTATTTTGATGGAGCCCAAACGGCGTACATCAAAGGGTTGTCCTTGCTGAACACAGAACCCACAAACTTCTTCTCCGCAACCTTCCCCTTTTTGGGTCTGTTCCGGCCGTAGTCGTAAGAGAGCCAAATGGCGCGGCCAATATCACCGGGGGATGCGAGGATGTCACCTTGCGCAGGAGTCTTTGACAGCTTGCGCTCCAACTTCGCCATGTTCGAAGCCACGTCACCCGTGGCGTCACTCACGCCCTTCTCATCCACTCGGGCTTCGATGTACTTCGCGAGAGACTTCGCCAGATTTTTCAGCTCACTGTCCTTGAGGAGTTGATCCTGGGCGGGCATCACAGCAAAGGGGGCGACTGAACCGAGGAGGGTGGGGATGCGCTGAATGATCATGCTCGGCCTAGTCGCGGTAAAGGGAGGGGTTGCGGATGAACGGCTGTATCTGAGAGTTGAGGCCGCCAGATAGAACAAAAGACTCGGTTCCAGAGGGAAGGAGCGCAAGCCCCCATCCCCTCAGAGCCCAGGGCGGGGGCTCCCCGAGGTCAGGTGAGGGGCCCCGACCGCGATCAACGAGTACACGAAATAGGGCCCTGGCCCGCTCGCGTGCCCCGTGGGCCAGAGCCAGTCGCGCGCGCATCTGGAGCCCATCACTACCTCGACTTGCCAGGGCACGCCCAAGCCAGTCGAACTGGGTCTCCAGGTCACCGGCGCCCCCGGCAACAATAGAACGCCGCTCCCGGAGTTCGACCTGAGTGGCCGGTTCGGACTCCGCCGCGAGGGCGGACTCGAGCACTTCAGCTGAACGGCCCAGGTCACCCGTGCGCCGCGCGACACCCTCAAGGCAGAGAACGCTCCAGGTGCCCGGGGCGGCCCGATATTGGGCCTCCGCCACCTTTCGAGCCGGAGCCCCGGCGTAGAGTCCGAGCTCCTCGAGAAAGGCCGCGTAGGAAATCTCCAGCAATCGGGACCAATGCCCCTGCTCCAACCCCGCAGGGCCTCCATTCAGCGCATTACAGATGGCCACGGCTCGGGCTGAGCCGGGTTGCATCTCCCTCAGGAGTGGCCACGGGTCTTCCAGTCCACCCAAGGAGGGCACTTGAGCAGCTACCGGACGGCCCGCTCCAACGCACAGACTGATGGAGACGGCCAGCGTCGACCACCAGGGACGACCGATGAGCCTTGTGTTCAGGCCCAACGGACCCGGCCCTCACCCGCTTCGAGACACCCGATCACCACGGCGGGTTCCCCCACGGATTCCAAGTGAGCACTGACTTCATCCACCTTGTCCCCATCCACGATCAGCACCATACCGATCCCCATGTTCAGCGCGCGGTGAGCCTCATCCTCATCGATGCCGGCACCCTCGACGATCATCTCGAAGAGCGGCGGCACAGCCCAGCTTCCGCGTTCGATAACCGCATCCACGCCAGATAGGACTCGAGGAAGGTTATCGAGCAGACCACCACCGGTGATGTGCGCCATGCTCGCCAAGAGGTCCTTCTCGAGCAGGGGCCAGAGGGGTTTGAGATAGCTCTTGTGCGGCGCGAGCAGGGCCTCCCCAACGCTCACTCCTCCCAAGGCATCAGGCCGGTCGTGTACGTCGTGCCCCAAGCGTTCGAAGAGCACCTTGCGAGCCAGGGAGTAGCCATTGGTGTGCAATCCGCTTGAACCCAAACCCAACAGGACCTGGCCTGCCTTGACGTGGCTCCCATCCAAGACCTTCTCCCGGGCCACGCTGCCCACGATGAAGCCCACCAGGTCGAAATCACCCTCCGCATACAGACCGGGCATCTCCGCGGTCTCGCCGCCGAGTAGCGCCAATCCGCCGTCGGAACAAGCAGCAGCGCAACCGGCAATCAGCGCGCTCACCACCGCAGGCTCCAGCCGTCCGGTGCCCACGTAATCCATGAAGAACAGGGGACGGGCTCCCTGGACAAGAATGTCGTTGATGCAGTGCTGGACAAGATCGCGCCCCACGCTGTCAAACACGCCCATGCGCTTAGCCACTTCCAACTTGGTGCCGACCCCATCGGCGCTGGCCACCAGAATCTGGCCCCCCACACCCGCTTGCTCCATGTCGAACAGCCCACCGAACAGGCCCACGTCAGAGACGACTCCTGGCCCGAAGGTGTCACGGATGGCCTGCTTGGACAGGGAGAGAGCTTCGTCCTGCGCGTCTATGTTGACGCCAGCGTCCTTGTAGGTGAGAGGTGTCTTGGAGGTCACGGGGATATGAAGCTGAAGAGGGTCGATTAGTAGGCCCCCAGCATAACGCGGGGTGCGCCGCGATGCCCCTCTTGCGTGGCATCCCCACCCGAGATCCCTCCCCAGCTGATCCGGCGAGCCCCTCTCACTCCCGGTCCAGAAACCGCGTGATCAAATCCCGATTGTCAAAGCCCATGTCCTCGGGCAGGTCCGTGAGGGAGAACCAGGCCACCTCGCTGACGTCGCTGGCTGCCCGTAACTGCCCCCCCACCACCGTGCAAAGGTAGATGATCACATTGGCCGGCTTGCGAGGGTCGTCCCCCACCCAGGCTACGTCCAGTAGGCGTTGAACCTCGACCTCCAGGCCCGTCTCTTCGCTCACCTCACGGCGAACCGCTTCCTGCGGCTCCTCGTCAATCTCCTGATAACCCGCAGGCAAGGCCCAGGCACCCCTGAAGGGCTGGATGCGGCGTCGCACAAGGAGGACCTTGCCCCCAGTTGCGTCCAAGACCAACCCGGCGGCCGCGCTCGCGGGGTTGAAAAAGTAAACGAAACCGCAGCCCTGGCACTTGGGCCGAGTGCGCCCCTCCCAGTCCGTAGGCTTCAGGTTGGAGCCACAAAGAGGGCAATGGGTCGCACGAGTGTGGGGCATGGCGTGAGGCGCGGACGAAGGGAGGCTCTCAGCCTACGACCTCCGAACACCGCATGGGAGCTAGGGTTTACCTCAGCGAAAGGTCCTCCGGGCCCAACCCGTAATGACTGACCCATGGAGGATGTCCGCAGGGGCTATAAGGCCTAGAATGGACCCGGCCCTCGGCCCCTCCCTATGACTTCCATACTCCTACTCGGCAGCACCGGCTCCATCGGGACGCAAACACTCGACCTGGTGCGGCAGAGCGGATCGGGGTTGAGCGTATCGGGTCTGGCTGCCAGAACTTCCTGGGAGACCTTACTTGAGCAGGCGCACGAGTTCGGCGTCACCCAATTGGCCCTCACCGACACGGAAGCGGCCGCGTCGGCACGGCCCCACCTGGCCCCAGGCACCCATCTCCACGAAGGCCCCGAGGCCTTACAGGAATTGATCCATGCCTGCGAGTTCGACACGGCCGTCCACGGCGTCGTCGGCTGCGCAGGACTTCCGGCTTCCGTGGATATTCTGCGTCGCGGAAAACGTCTGGCCCTTGCGAACAAGGAGTCATTGGTTGTAGCCGGAAGACACCTGATGGCCTTGGCAGAGGAGCATGGCGCGGAGATCATCCCGGTCGATTCCGAACACTCCGCGGTGCTCCAGTGCCTGCGCGGGGAAGACAGAGCACGACTCAAGCGGGTGCTGCTCACCTGCAGCGGTGGCCCTCTGCGCCTCACCCCCAGTGCCGACCTTGATCGCGTCACCCCACAGGAAGCGCTGCAGCACCCCAACTGGTCCATGGGACCGCGTATCACGATCGGATCGGCCAGCCTGATGAACAAGGCGCTCGAGGTGATAGAGCTGCACCACCTCTTCGAATTGACACCCGAGCAGATCGAAGTCGTCATCCACCCGCAATCCATCGTCCACTCCATGGTCGAATTCGTCGACGGAGCCGTCGTGGCGCACATGGGCGTCCCCGACATGAGGGGCCCCATCCACCACGCCCTGCATTCACCCGATCGGCCACCCTCCCCCGTGCGCGGCTTTGACCTGAAGGCTTTTGCCAAGCTGGAATTCGAGGCACCGGACCCGGTGCGCTTCCCCGCCCTCACACTGGGCTACGAGTGCATCCGAGCCGGCGAAGACGCCGCCTGCGTCCTCAACGCAGCGGACGAGGTGGCCGTCCAGGCATTCCTTGACGGAGCCATCTCCTTCACCGACATGAACCGGGTGCATCACGCCGCGTTGGAGAAACGCCAAGGGGACGCCTCAAGCATCGAGGCACTCATGGCCGCCGACCTCCGGGCACGCACCCATGCCCAAGAAGCTGTCCAGACCCTGACGGCCTCCGGACCCGCCGCCCCCAAAACCGCCAGTAGCCCTTAAGGAATAATGGAACTCGTCGAACTGCTCCGCATCTTCCAGGTCGTCTTCGGAATCGGCCTGGTGATCTTCGTCCATGAGGCAGGCCATTTCATCGCCGCCCGCCTGTGTGGTGTACGGGCAGACGTCTTCAGCCTGGGCTTCGGACCGCGAATGTTCGGTTTCCACCACGGCGGAACCCTGTATCAGGTGGCTTGGCTGCCCCTGGGCGGCTATGTGAAGATGGCTGGTGAGTTCCCGGATCCCTCCAGAACTCCCGCCCCCGACGAACTTCAAGCCAAGTCCGTGGGGCAGCGGTTCTTCATCTACTCAGGTGGGGTCATCATGAACGTGATCTTCGCCTTGGTGGTCTTCCCCTTGGTACTCGCGGCGGGAGTGCCGGTCCTCCGCCCCGTCGTGGCAGCCCCAACGCCCGGCATGCCGGCATGGCATGCGGGCATACCCGCCGGGACCGAAATCCTGGCCGTGGACGGCGAGGAGGTGTACGACTTCTTTCACATCCCCAACGAGGTAGCCCTGGCCGACGCAGGCCCCATCCAGCTCACTGTCCGTTACCCCGGATCCGAGGCCCTGAACACGCTACCGATCACCCCGGTGTACTCGGCCAACGGAGGCTTCAAGCAGATCGGGGTGCGACCGGGTGTTGACCCCGAACACCTGGTTCAGGTCCTCCCAGGTGGACCCGCCGCCGAAGCCGGTCTCATGGACGGGGACACCCTGCTCTCGATCTCCGGAGCGCCTGCCGGTTTCACACCCGTACGCCAAATGAAGTGGGCCACCCTCAGGGGCGAGGCCATCACCGTCTTGGTTCGGCGCCATGGTGAGGAGAAGGAAATCCCAATCGTCCCCAGATCAACACCGGCAGAGCGGAGACTCTTCGGGATCGAGCCTATGCAGAACCTGATCAAGGATCTGCGCCCTGGAGCCTGGGTGGAGCGCATGGGGCTTGAGAAGGGGGCCCGACTCGTAGAGGTCAATGGACAGCCGATTCGGCGACCCGGTGACCTGGGGACTGCCCTGCGCTCCCCTGGGGAAGCACAGGGCCTAACCGTCGTGCTTCAGCCCTCCGACCCCAACCTCGCTCCCAAGCGGGTCGCCTACGGAACGCACCCGACCAGCGCCGAAGTTGTGGGGATCGAATCGGACGTCTACCTCGACTATGACCCCGACTCCACCCTGGCGCACGCCTCCCCCGGACGTGCGGCTCAATTATCAGGGCTGGAGAGTGGCGACCGCCTCCTGACCGTCAATGACGTTAACGTGCAATCCTGGGGAGACGTTCTGGCCATCACACGCGAGCGGGCTGAGCGCAACGAGGCGACGGAGTTCACGGTTGAACGCCTGGGAGCCAACACAGAGCCCGTCACCCAGGTCATCACGGTCACCCCCCAACCCCTGATCCAGCTCGACTTCGGGTTTGGACTTGAACGGGCCAGCGGCATCTACCGGACGGGAGGGGTCGCGGAGTCGATCCGGGCCGGAGCCATGGCCTCCTGGCGGTTCCTCACCGACGCCTGGATGACCCTGCAGAAGATGTTTCTGCGTGAGGTCTCCACGGAGAACCTGGGCGGGATCATTGCCATCAGCACGGTCTCTTACGATTGGGCCTCGCAGGGCTGGGCGAAGCTGTTCTTCTTCCTCTGCATGCTGAGCATCAACCTCGCGTTCCTCAACGTACTGCCCATTCCAGTCCTCGACGGCGGTCACCTGGCATTCTGCATCGTGGAGGCCATCAAGGGGTCGCCGGTCTCCGAGCGCACTCTGGGCTACAGTCAGGTAGTCGGCCTGGTCCTGATCCTGACCCTGACGATCTACGTCACTTATCAGGACGTGTTGCGGCTATTACCAACGGGGCCCTAGGACGGGTTCTGCGCCATGCTCGCGTACGCCCGCCTCTTACGGCTCTCCCTTGCTCCCTCTGCTGCTGCAGACGTGGCAGTCGGTGTACTCCTGGGACATGCGGGGCGCTGGCCGGGGGGGATCACTCCTTGGCTGCTCGTCGGAGCCAGTTTGCTGATCTACCACGGCGCCATGGCTCTCAATGACTGGGCCGATCGGGACGAAGACGCTCGAACGCGGCCGGATCGCCCCATCCCCTCCGGCGCCGTTTCGGCTGGCGCAGCCCGATGCCTCGGCTGGACCCTACCTGCCCTCGGCGTGGCCCTGGCAGGCTCCATCTCCTGGCAACTGGGCTTGGGCTACCTCTTGCTGGCCTCCTGCGCCATGACCTATGACCTCAAGGGCCGTGGTCCCTGGCGGGGGCCCCTCCTGTTGGGCCTGTGCCGGGGAGGCAACCTCGCCCTCGGCATGGCTCTGGCGTGGACCAGCGCCCCATCGGGTCCGCGTGCCGCCCCGCTACTCTGCCTGGCGGCGCCCGCCCTGTACGCGGCGTTCATCGTCTCCGTGTCCCTGCTCGGACGACTTGAGGATGGCCAGGGTGGAGATCTTGATCACCGTCCGGGCCGCTACGTCAGGGCCGCTGCAGCAGCCCTCTGTGCCACCCCAGCCCTCGGCATCCTCATAGCCCCTCCACCTACGTCGCTCGCGTGGATAGCCTGCACGGGCCTCGCGGTGGCCTCTGGTTTGTGGTTGCTGAACGCGATCCCCCAAGCGGGTTGGACGCGGGCCCTTGTGGGTCAGGCGATGGGGCGCGCGCTACGCAGCACCTTACCCTTCAGCGCGGCCCTAGCGCTGCTACATGCGGGAGAGTCGTCCGCCGCGCGCTGGGTGGTGTTGGCCGTGCTGGCAGCCGTTCCGCTCAGCCACGCCCTACGGCGCGTCTTGCCGCCCAGCTGATCCGTCCGGGTTCGCGGCCCGAACTCGCAACCACGCGGGCACGTCTTCAGAAGTGGTGAGCTTGCCATCCATCTGCTCCGCTTCCCCCAGGGCGATGAGCTCCGACCACCGCGGCCCGCGCGGGATGCCCGCCGCTTCAAGCTCCTTCGCTCCCACCAGCTGCGGAGGATGGAGCTGCTCCGGAGTTAACCCTGCGCGCCAGGATCCGAGTGCGTTGATAACCTCCAGGTCTTCGGCCTTCCCTTGACACTCGCAGCGGGCGCGAGCCAAATCCCAGGCAGGCCTCCAGGGATCTGTACGGGTGGCGAGGATACGCGCCGAGAGAGAGGTCGCAGCGGCGCCGAGCTGCACCCATCGGCTGGCAAGCGCCGCGCTGCGTATCACGGACTTGCGCTCCGAGGTGGAGAAGCGCAGCGCTTCAGCGCGCGCGTCCACGATGCCGGGATCCTCCCCATCAGCCACGAGGCAGGCCACCCATCCCGCCGGGCCCGCAGCAGCCGGCCCCAAGCGAGCGAGAACCTCACGGGCATGGGACACCAGAGCCTCATCCTTCGCCAACCAAGGCAAGCACGCACCCAGCAGCCCGGCCTCGGCCAGGATTTCCAAGGCCCGTTCCGGTGCACCGCGGTACAGGCAGCCCTCCAGTTCGGCGCGAACGCGCTCGGGGCTCACAGCCGAGAGCGAGTCGGCGCATAGCGCGGCCGCCTCAAGCAATCCAGGCGCGGGCTCCAGACCCAACTGGGCCCCGAACCGGGCCAACCGCAGGAGCCGCAGTCCATCCTCCGTAAAGCGATCCCGCGGCTCCCCCACGGTCGCGAGACGACCGTCTGAAAGATCCTGCAAACCACCGCAAGGATCGCAGACCTCACCATTCAAGGGATCGAGGTACATGGCATTGCAGGTGAAGTCGCGCCGCAACGCGTCCTCCTGAGGGCTCTGAGCGAACTGAATACGATCCGGGTGACGGGCATCGGAGTACCCGGACTCCGTCCTAAAAGTGGCCACCTCCAAATCAACTCCCGACACTTGCACCAGGACAATCCCAAAGGCCTTGCCAATGGCATGCGTGTGCTCAAACAGCTCAATGACGCGATCTGGGTGGGCCGCCGAGACCATGTCCACGTCCTTGGGGGTGCGACCTAGCGCCAGATCGCGAACCGCGCCCCCCACGATCCAACCCCGGAAACCCGCCACCTCCAAGGTGCGGGCCACGCTCCGGGCAGCCTCAGCCAACGGCTCAGCGAGGCCCTCCATACTCGGGTCGTGCAACATGCTTGAACCGTAGCACAGGACTGCGGCAGAATCCCAATGGGGGATGCTGCCCTCTCCCCAACCCGTCCATGAGCTCAATCCCTCCCCCATCTGGCCTCTCCGGCTACCTACGTTGGAGCACGGGGGTCATTGCGGCCATCGCCCTGTTGGTCTGCATGGTCTCGCTCCCCCGCTTGCAGAACTACGTCCAGTGCAACAACGAGGAGGATGCCGCACGCTCCCTGCGTGTCCTGGGTCGAGCCGGCAGTCCCCAAGAGTCCCCGGACTTGGCCACCTGGATCGGTCAGGATCGCAGCCTGCGCCATCGATTCCTCGACGCCCGGGTCCTGGAAGATTCCGGGCTTCTCATGCAGCACGGTTATCTGTTCCAGATGCAACGCCCTGAGGGTCTCCCCGCCCAGTTCGTGGCCTGGCCCCGCTCAGCCCCACGCACGGGGCAGGCGGCGTTCATGTGGGATGGCTCCGGCAATGTCCTGCGCCACGCCAATGCGGACGGCCGTTGGAACGGCCCCGAGGCCCGGCCGGCGGAGCCCGGCACCAACCTTTCGGAGCTAGGCTGGGCCCCCTGGGTCATGCGCTAGCCCTCGACGTTCCCCAGGCTAGCGACCGTCGACGAAAGCCTGCAGTTCTGCGGCGAAGGCTTCTTCGCCGCGCTCCTTGGCCAGGTACTCGATGGCCCGGGTGAAATTGCGGGTCGGCCCCTCAAGCAACCACCGGCCACCAGTAAGGGCATGGGACCAGCGGCCCCCATCTCTGGGGTCTCCCTCGCGGAGCCGTCGAGCCTGATCGAGAATCGATGAAACATCGGGCGGCCCCATGTGCACGGACACGAGGCGCCCATCGGAATCCATCAACAAGCCGAGGGGCAGAGCCACATCGTCATAGGTGCCCAAGGTCGCCTGGAGCACCAACTCGATCAGCGCAGATGTGCGACGGTCGGCGCGTCCTCCAACGGCCCCTGGAAACAGAGCTCGCATCCGATCCCGCACCCGAGAAGCGTCCCGGGGGCCATCCATCGCAAGCGCATGGACGCGCAGGTCGGCCTCCGCGAAAGAGGCCTTCGCCGCATACAACTCCCCCAGACCAGCCTGCGAGGGCGCGTCCCAGGTCGCCCACAGGTACACGAGCAGAAGGTCACCACCATAATCTCCCACGGTCATCCCCTCGCCGCCCTCAATCGGCAAGGGCAGGGAAGAGCAGGGGACACGCTCAAGGGCGATAAGGCTCGCGTTTGGGGTCGAGGCCAATGTTGGCAGCGAGCTGCGTGCCCCCTCGCCCCCCCATCCGGAGTCCACCCGGGATAGAGCCCGGTGTCCACTTTGGCGGCCCCACGCGTACAACTTTCCGGAAGCCAAATCGCGCACTTCCTGCACCTGGCCGTCGGGCCAAGTGACACGCACCCACTCGACCGTCCCTCCGGGAGGCACGCCCCCGAGCCCGAAGTGCAACCGCTTGCTCTGCCCAGCCAGGTAGCCTTCACCCGCGTAGACCCGACGGACAAGTGTCCGAGAATCGGTACGAACCTGCACCAGGGCCCCCACGGCCTCCGTGTTGAGCCCGCTGTCCGACAGCTCGAAGGCGATATAGTTGCCAGCCTCCGACGTCTGATTGCGCATGAAGCGCAGCACCGGAGCCGTTCGGTTCTTGAGGATCAGGTCCTCGAGACCGTCACCGTCCCAATCGGCACGCAGGGCGACGCGGCCATCTTCTTTCAGGCCCAGGCCCGAGAGCCGAGAAAGGTCCACGAAGCGCCCGCCCGGGGAGCCCAGGTAGGCGTAGTGGCGCTCGTTTCCGTTCCAACAGTAGCCACGGACCTGGGTCAGGCGCGTGATGCCAGCCCATGCGTTTTGGTAGGCAGGGGTTGCCACGTCATCCAGGGGCGATGCGTTCACCACGCAGCGCCAGAAGAAGCTCGCCAGATCCCGCGGGTCCGGGCCCGTTAGGAAACCATTGGGCACCACAAACTCGTCCCAACCATCATTGTCCATGTCCAGGTGGATCGCACCCCACGCCCACCCACCGGGTGAGGCCAGGCTGTCCTTGCTGCCGTCGCGGAACCGACCGGCGCCATCCTGAATCAAGATTGAATTGCCGCGCGTGTGGCCGCGGTAGTGTGCGCGAACGCTCTCTGGGGCATTGGGTTGGAAGCGTTCAGCTGCAGTCACCCGCATGCCCGCCGCCGTGTGCATGTTCGAGACGTACAGATCCAGGAGGCCGTCACCGCTCACGTCGCTAGGACTGATCCCCATACCCGCGGCCATGTCTCCCAGACCCACGGCACCCGCAACCTCCACAAACCGCCCCCCCTCATTGCGGTACAGATTGTTGCTGCCGAAATCGTTAACCACGTAGAGATCCAGGTCCCCGTCCAGGTCCACGTCCTCCCAGAGCGCAACCAGGCTGAAGCGGTCATTCCCCACAGCCAATCCAACGCGTTCCGTTGCCTCTTCAAATTCCCGCTGCCCCTGATTGCACCAATAGGAGTTAGAGGCTCCGTTGTGCGCATCGTGATACGGAGTCGGCACGCCGCCGCCATAGTTACTGGCGAAGTAGCGCGTGTCATACAGGTCTAGGTCTCCGTCCCCGTCCGCATCAGCCACAGCGAGGCTGTACACCTTGTCCTGCGCGGGGCGGGACAGTCGCGTGCGTTCAGGGAAGTGCCCCCGGCCATCGTTCCAACACAGGACAACGTCCGTTCCAACGCCAAGAGCAAGATCCCGCGCCCCATCGCCGTCCAGGTCCACGATCAACACCCCGCTGGTGTCATCGAGAAAGTCCACCTGGGACGTCGCCGCAACATCTTGCGTCGTCCCATCTGGTTGGTGCCTCAGCAGTCGGTTGGGGGCACCACCGGGCCGCGCGATGTACAGATCCTCCAGGCCGTCGCCATCTAGGTCCCCCACAGCGGCGCCATGCATCCCCAGGTGCACGTCCGTGAACGGGATCAGATTGTCCGTGCGCTCCGAACTCTCCACAGCACCTTGCCACAACCAACTACCCGCACCGGCGTCCACGCCGAGGACGTTCGCCGTTTCATCCACAAACAGCGGCTGCCCACTCTCCACCTCCTGAAACCGCTCCGTCACCAGGCTGGCCAGGACCACACGTGATGCACCCAATCGCCAGTCAGCGACCATCCGCAGGTTGGTCTGCAGGACACGTTCCGCCTTGCGCCCGTGAATGCGCACGAACACGTGGGTGCGGGCGAGGGCATCGGACACGAACTCCACTCCATCCACCCAGACCTCGACACCTCCAGACCTCCAGTCCACGTAGGGTGCCAACAGCGCGCCTAGGCGCTCACGGGCGCCGGCGATCCCGACCAATGCCACCTTGGAAGGTTCGGGGACTCCTTCGACCAGACGCAACTCCGGCCCAGGACGAAGGACCTTCACCTCACGTGGACGCAGGGGCATAGGAAAGCTCGTGCGAGGGCCGATCACGGCCCAGAGTGTTTCCTCCGAGCCGCCCACCCACTCGCGCAGCCCCTTCGCCAGGACGCCTTGCGCCAACTGGGCCAGACCTTCTTCCCGCCAGGGGTTAGGCGGACGGGACGGGTCCACTTGCGCGCGGAGGGGAGGCCACCAGGGACCGAGGACAGGGAGACGGCTAGTGAAAAGCCTATCCGGTGCCTCGGGACTTCCCCCGGACCCCGCCGGGGGAGACTCGCTGACAGGAGAGGTCGGAGCCCGCTCACCCCCCGCATCAGCAGGGGAGTCCCCACCTCCGCAGGCGACGACGCCGCACAAACCGTAGGCGAGCCAGAAGGGTCGAAAGAGGGGCGAAGAAGCGCTCATGGACAGGCCACCGGACAGCCACAACCCTACGGGTCGGCACACTCCAGGGTGAAGATCAATCTCCCAATCCCCAACCCAGCAAGCCCAACCCGGACTTTAGCGATCCAACTCGAAGTGCTGGCCGTACCAGATCCAGAGCATGCACTGCAGCGCTGGCCTGACGTCGATGTGGGTCAGCTCCAGGTAGACACGCTTGATGACCGATGCCACGCGGGACGCGGGACCCAACCGGGTACAGCGGTCGGCGAGGTAGAGCCGTTCAAAGGGATGGCGATGATCCTGCTGAAGGACCTCGAGTAGGAGATCGCGAGATGCGTCGGAGTGGTCCTGCCAGACAAATTCGATCAGGGAGAGACGCCTGAAGGGATCCTCCTCCACGAGGAGTTGCTCCCGCAGCAGTTCATGACCGACGGGTCCTGTGTTCCAAACCTGGCCCACCAACCACCGAAAGGAATCCAGTCCCTTGATGAGCCCGGTGGTGCTCGTCGCCAGCTCCAGCAGATGCAGAGCTGCCGTGCGCGAAGGAATCTGGGCCAGAGTTTGCAGCAACTCTACTGGAACGCCGCCCTCTTCAGAGGCCCTCTCTATCATGGGAAGGAGACGGGAGACCCCCTCCTCAGCAAGGGCTGCATCATCCCTGAATGCCGGACGCAAGCAGCGGATCCCCAGAGATCGCTCCACGGGGTTGCCCTCCAACAGGGCCAGGCTGTGGGCGACGGCCAACTCATCCTTGCGGCCCGCTAGTGCACCCAAACAGAGTTCACGCACGCGCTCGTCACGATCATCGATGCCGTCCCGCAGCCAAGCATCGATCTCCTCACTCGGCTCGGAGTCCACGAGAACCTGGGCCACAACCCCACGAATACCCGTGTGGGGATCATCGAAGAGGAGAGCCGCGTCCAGGCCTCGGCCTATGGAACCGAGGGTCTGAACTGCGTACTGACGCAGGATAGGCTTCTCGCTGTTGAGGTCCTTATGGATGGAATCCAGCGCCTCCTGATCTCCGAGGGCCGCTGCCGGCCCATAGAGCATGACGGCCCAGACATCATCCCGATCCGCAGCCAGGGACTTCAGGCTCTGGGCGGTCTCTGGATCGCGCACCTTCAGCACCGCTCCAATCACGTGCGGGTACAAGTCCTCCTGCAATCCACCCTCCAGCCAATCCCCCAGATCGGCACCCAGCCGCTCCGGATCCAGGGAGCCCATGCAACCCGCATACGCGGCCCGCAGTTGCGGGCTCTGGACCATGGGAAGCCAGCCCCGCACCAGATCGTAATCCCCCGGGCTCCCGTGAATGCCCAACCCGCGCAGGGCGGACTGGCGGACGGACTCCTGAGGGTGACCGAGCGCGTAGCGCAGCATGTCTATGCCCAGGGGCTCGTCCATCAGGGTGCAGGCAGCAAGGACGTTCTCTACCACGCCGTGTTTCCAGTTATTCTGATAGGAACGATCAAAGAGCGACCTCATGGCCGGGATGGCGGCTGCTCCGATCGCGGCGAGCTCTTGCTTGGACGCCATCAGGGGCTCCCGGGTCCCCATTTCAAGCTTGGAGACCAGAACCTCAATCATGTCCACGGTCGGCTCGTCAAAGGCGCGGCCAAACGGGCAGTTGTAGACCAGAGGGCCCACCCGGTCGTCTTCGAGGTAGCGCTCCTCCAGGGTGAGCGGAACCCCCTCGTCGCCGGAACACCCCACGGCCATCCAGGCGATAGACCCAAACCCGAAGGTGGACAGGAGAACGCCCCACTTCCGCTGGCCACAGTAGGAGTTGCCCCCGGTCATGAATCGCTCCCGGGCATAGGAAAGACTCCCCGGGCATTGTCCAGTTCCGCTAGCGCCTTGACGAAGCCGGCGCGTGCGGCGCGCTCATTGGACATGGCCTCGATCAGGCTGTGTTGGAACTCCAGCACCTGGAAGGTGGTGGAGAGGTCCTGGGCGAAGCGCGCGTTCTCGGCCTCCAGTTGCCGCCGCGCCAACTCCAGACTGGTGGCCGTCGCCGCCACCTGCTCCACGGCAAAGTGCACGCCGCGCTGGGCCGCACGCACCTCCGCAGTGACCTGCAGCTCTTCACGGTCGTACTCAATGATGGCCGCACGGACCGAGGCTCGCCCTGAGCGTTCCGCGTATGAAGCCGTGCGGTTCCCCAGGTTGAGACTGTAGTTGAGGTTGGCCCCGTAGGTGGGATAACTAAAGTCGAGAGTCTCCTCGAACGTCGTGCCACTCTGGGCCCCCACACTGCCCGCTGCCGCGCTGAAGGACAGATTGAGGCCGGACATACGCTCCGAAATGCGCTGGGCGAGCCTCATGCGCGCCACATCGATGTCCATCTGTCGCTGACGAAGGCCCGGACGCTCTGCCAGAGCCATGGCCAGACTCTCACTCAGAACGGTGACGCCCTCTGCGCTGACCTGGTCCGGCAATCCAGCCGTGGGCACGAGCTCGGTCTCCCATATGTCTGCGCGTTTCCCCGAAAAGATCAGGCGCCTCAGGATGTCCATGGTCTGGGCCACCCCATGTTGGGATTGGATCCACGCCTCGTGGCGGGTGGCCAACTCGACCCGCGCCTGGATCACGTCGACCGCAGTACCCACTCCGGCCGCCAGCCGCCGCTCGCTTTGTTGCAAGCGGCTCTGACCCAGATCCACGCCCGACTCCGCCACGCCCCGCTGCTCGATGGCGTTCACCAGATCCCAGTAGGCCAGACGCACCTGATAGACCACACCCAAGCGGGTCTGGCGCTCGGTCTCCACCTGGCGCCGATAGGCCAGCTCACTCTGGCGTTGGATGGAGGTGGCATACTCGCTCCACGCACCACGCATCAAAGGCTGCGAATACGTGAGGTTAAGGTTGTCCGTGTACTGCTTCGGGTCGTCCTGAAGGAAACTGTTGGAGTCACTGACCCGGTTGTTAAACGCCAGGGCGAACGACCCTCCGCTCGTGAGCGGGCGCGTGAAGGACAGGTTCAGGCTGTCCGCATCGCTTTGAATCACAGCCCCGTCAATTCCACCCCCAAGAAAACCGCCCGCCTTGGTCTCGGCGTCCTGCCGTCCGAAGGTGGCGTCAAACACCCAATCAAAAGCACCCCAACTGCCCAACTCGTCGAATCGTGAGACCTCGGTCTGAACGGCAGACAGGGCAAGCTCAAGGTTGCTCCCCAGAGCCATGGTGACCGCACCGCTCACATTCAATCGGAGGGGCTCGGGCTCGGACGCCTCGACCCTTGCGGCATCGCCGTCCTGCGCTGCCAGTTCAGGGACAAGCGCATGGGCGAAGAAAGGTGCAGCGACGATCAGGTGGAGGGGGTAGTTCATGGGCCGGAAAGGATAGATCACATTCTGTGCCAACGAAACGGGCTGCCAGTCCATCCTGAAGGATCCAACCGCATGCGGCGTGCAAGATCGCACGCTCTATGGCGCAGAATCGCACATGATCGCAAGTCAGGACATCAGAGCCGCGACCCTCCGCCCTCATCCCCCGAGTCGGCGTCGACCCCGGAGTCCTGGCCCTCATCCCCTGAGGTATTACCCGGGATTTCGTCCAAGACGAGGGGTTCCTCAACGACTCCACCCACAGGCAGCGGACCCGCCACATCCAGGGGCTGGTCCGGGAAGGGCTGGGAGGGGTGGGCCCTTTCATAGGTCTCGAAACTCAACTCCAGTGGGTCCGCTTGACCCGCCAGAATCCAGTAGGCCAAGACGGGCAAGGCCACCAAATGAAACAAAAGACTTGCAGCAGCTAACCGCAGGATCGGGCTCGCGCCCAATCCGCTACGCAGGTAGCGCCCAACCAACCGGATATCCCCACGCCAGGACAGATCCTCACCCGTGGTCTGAGAGAGGATGCGCTGGCTCAGATCCGACGCCCTCCCCAACTGCCCGCGGTCGACCCCGCGCAGAGCGGCGCGCATGCGCTGCACGTCTAGGTTCAGCTGATCCGCCTGAGCGGATCCGGTCTCGGCCCGGGCCAACACCCGCTCAAGCAACTCCTCATCGAATTTGGAAGCCTGCGGGTTCTCGCTCCGATCATCGACGCTCATTGCGGGCCCTCCTCGTGGGGAGCACGATCCGCTTGACCAGACTCCCCCTTTAGGGTGCTGCGCAGGTTACGTACGGCGTGGAACATCCGGGACTTCACTGTACCCACGGGAACTTCCAGAATCTCGCTGATCTCCTTATAGGGCAGCTCCTGCATCACCCCGAGCTCGAATACCAAACGATGGTCCTCTGAGAGATGTGCAAGGGCGAGGAGCAGGCGTTCGGCCTCCTCTCGCTGCTCCAAAGCGGCCCCCGGCTCCGCCTGGTGCTCATCGGGCAACGAGTAGAGCAGAGAGGGCATATCGTCCCGAAGAGAACCCTGTGTACGGCGCGGCTCTCGGCCCACCTTGCGCACCCTGTCAATCCACAGGTTCCTCGCCACCCTGAACGCAAAGGCGCGGAAGCGCCCTTCGGCGCGGTAGGTTTCGGCTCGGCGGTACAACTTGAAGGCCAGGTCTTGGGTCAGGTCCTCCGCCTCGCTGGCCTGGGCACCCAGGCGGCGGAAGAAGGCTAGAAAAGTGGGTGTCTCTTGGGTCACGAAGGCCTCGAAGGGCTTTGGATCTCCGTTCCCCAGGGCCACCAGGGGGTCAGATTCCGCCTTCCAGTCCTCAGTCAACGCTCCCCCCAACGCCCCGGCGGCGACCACGGTTCACCATCCTCGGGCTTTTTTCGAGCTGGCCAGCGCAGGCATCCACCCTTTTTCAGTGCCTTCAGGCCCTCTTCCAGCCAGGACATGGGCTCCTGGCCCCATATTCCGATCTCGATGTGGCGCTCCTCCATGCTCTGCCCCGGGGCGGGATAGCGCAGGGTGATGAACACGTGCGGATCGGGCAACCAGTCCTGCACCCTGTCCGCCCACTCCACCACGCTGACCCCCTCTCCCTCCCACGCCTCCAGGGCCCCGTCCCCCAGCAGTGCTTTCTGCCGCCCTTCCATCCACGCGTCAAAGTGGTGCAGAGCGAGGCGCCCACCTTCATGGGTCTGCATCAGGGTGTAACTCGGACTGCTGATGGAACTCTCCAAACCCAACCCACGGGCCAGACCCCGGACCAGGCAAGTCTTGCCCGTGCCCAGATCCCCATGCAGAGCGATGAGCATTCCAGCCGGGACAACCCGACCCAACCCATGGCCCAAGGCCTCGGTGTCCTCGGGGCAGGCGCTTACACATTCAGCAAGGATTCTAGGCTCCATGCTTCCACCCCCCCTGCTCCGGCAGCCACGGGCGGCGGACCCCATCCAGTACAAGGGTTAATCCTGCCCCCTCACGGGCCAGCCCCATGCACACCAAAGGCACATCGGCTCGCTTGGCCGCGGCCAGCACAGCACGCAACTTCGATTGGGGGACAGATGCAATCAGCTCGTGATCTTCCCCATCGTGCAGGGCATGGTCGAGTGCGGTTCGACCTGAGCTCCGCGCCGCACGCTGAGCATCAGGGTGAATGGGAACGTGCTGCAGATCGATGGCAACCCGGGAAGACCGCCCCAGCCGGAACAGGTCCCAGGCGAGCCCATCTGACACGTCCATCAGGGCGGTCGCTCCATTCCTATGAAGCACGCGTCCCGCCAAAATTCGCGGTGCGATGCGGAGATGCCGCCCCAAGAGACTTCCCCCGCATGGACCGGTGCATAGGATCGCGTGGCCAGGCCGGATACGGTCGCGACCCGGTGCTTTCTGTCTCCCTGCCAGGCTTCCGTGAGCCGTCACCGCAAGCGACAGGGGGCCAGGAGAGCAAGCGAGGTCTCCTCCAACCAAGGGTGCCCCCAGCCGACGTCCTTCGCGATCCACGGCACTGATCAGCCTGCGTAGGTAGCCCTCATCCGCATCTTCGGGTGCACGCAAGGCCAGCAGCAGGGCCCGCGGGCGGGCGGCCGTGGCCGCCAGGTCGGATAGAGCGCGGGCTGCCGCCTTGCGCCCCAGCAGACCAGCGGAGACCTTCAACTCAGCGTGTACGCCAGCCACGACCTGGTCGGTACACACGACGAACCTACCCGGCCAGGGACGAAGCACGGCAGCATCGTGCCCCATGCTACCGCTCAGGCAAGCAGGCCGCTCCCGCCCGGCCAACCAACGGTGCAGGCTGTCCTCGCTCCAACTCATGATGAGGCCAGATTAGCCCCTTGGAGGCCGATCCGTTCAGCCGTTCTTGGCGGCTTCGAAACCCATCGATCCATTGATGCTGCCCACCAGCTTGCCGTCCTTTAGGTGAGCCTCCACGGGCAACAGTCCAGCATGTGGGTACTCGTACTCGAATGTCAGGGCCCCGGCCTTCTCGTCCCACTTACCACCCACCAAGGGAGAGTCGGACTGGGAGGATTTGTAGCTGCCCCTGACGACCCCATCGGGATACAGAGAGAGGGTCAGAGTGAAGGTGGCATCCATCTCGCTAAAGGTCCCAACCCACTCTCCGTTGAGGGGGCTCTCGACGGTCTCCTGGCGTTTACCCGTATAGGAGCCACTGGATTCGCCGAACATGAACAGCTCGCCCTCGACCTTACCATCCACCAATTTGAACCGGCTCGTCCCCTCAGCGCCCTCCAGATCGAATGCGAAGGTCCCCTCACTCGTGGTGGGGTCGAAATGTCCCTTGATGATCTTGACCTGCCCCATGGCCGACTCGCTCACGCCACCGAATCCACCCCCCTCATAGTGTTGGAAGGTCAACTGCGCCTTCATAGGGTCCGCCCCCTCGCCCAGCAGCATGTTGACGTTCCAGATGCCCGTCATGGGACCCGTGATTGTCTTGGCGGGAGGGGGTTTAGGTGTGGCGTCCGCATCGTCGGCTCGCTCCTCCCGCGGAAGACGCTCGTCAGCCATGGCCAGGTTGTAGGCCGTCACGGCTGAGGTCGTGGCAGACTGCACCAGATATTCCTCCACCGCATAGCGCGGCGTGTCGTGCTGCGTGTGATGGATAAAGCCGTAGTTCTTGTCCTCACGACCGCCCATGCCCTTCTCGATCCAGAAGAACCCGGGCACGCCCTTACGGTTGAAGGAGGCGTGGTCACTGGCGCCGCCGCGAGGCATGGCATCGCGTACCACGTTCAGCACTTCAAAGTCAGGGAAGGCCTCCACGGCCGGGGCGAGGGCCGTCTCGAGCATCGGCTGCATGGACTCGATACAGACCAGGCCGCCCTGGTAGTTGGTCCCCCCGTCATCAACGAATGCCGCCGTGATCAGGGCCAACTCCTCCTCGGTCAGGGCGTCCACGTAGCCCTTGGAACCCAAGAGCCCCTGCTCTTCACCGGTCCACAGGCAGAACCGAATGGTGCGTTTCGGCTGGACGCCTGCGGCCATGAGGATGCGAGCGGCCTCCAACATGACCGATGAGCCCGTTCCATTATCCTGGGTCCCCATGGATCCGGGACCGTCCCAGGAATCCAGGTGAGCGGAGAGAATGACAACCTGCTCGGGCCACTCCGTGCCGCGGATCTCAGCCACGGTATTGTTCAGGGTTATCGGGCCGGCGCTGAATCGGTTGTCCAAATCAGCCTCCACCTCGACGGCCTCGCCAGCCTTCAGGAGCTCCTGCATGGCCTCAAAATCACTGCGACGCACGCTGATCTCCACGTCTGTCGGCAGGGTGTCCATGGTCAACTCGCGCCAACCGCGCGCGCCGCCGGTGATCACAAGGTCATTCCGGCTGGAAGAGATCTTCCCTGCAATCGGTGCCGCATCGATGGTCGCAAGAAGCGCCTCCGCCAGGGCACGAGACTCGTCAGCCTCTTCGTCCTCAGAATCCCGCGAGCGGCGACCGCGGCGCCGACTCTCCACCATGATCCAGGCACCGTCGAGGCTGTCAGCAATCGAATCAAGCTCCTCCTGGGTCGTTGGCATCAGAAAAACGGGCCCACGAACAGGTCCGTCCGTTCCTGCACCCCAGGATCTGGTGGTGAACTCAAAGGGCCGCTCCGTGGGAGCCACCATGCCGGCTCGGGAAGGACCGCGGTCAAAGCGCACGGGAATCTCGCCCCAAGGAGCAAGGTGGGCATTAGTGAGGCCCAGCCGCTCGAACTCCGAGCGTGTCCATTCATTCGCTTCGGCCAGCCCAGTGGAGCCCGTCAGTCGGGTTCCGATCTCTTCCGAGATGTAGATCAGGGTCTCCCAGACGTGACTATTGTTCTTGCCCTCATGGACAATCTTCTCGAGAACCGCGGGGGCACCTTGAGCGCCTGCGAGAGAGGAGAGACCAACAAGAAGAACCGCGGGGCGGAACAGGTGGATGAGCATGGCTGCGTAGGGGTGTGGGTAGAAACGGGCTCGACGAGTATGGAGCGCCGGCACAAACCCCGCAACGCCCCATCACATTGAACGCCCTGCCTACTTGCCGTCTACCCTCGAGAGCGCCCTCAAGAAGGCCCCTAGGTTGATGACATCCTGATCCGTGAGTTCTAGTGGGCGCAGGTTTTCATCCAGGTAAGGATTGGGTTCCCCACCCCGGCGATAGAACTTGATGACCTCCTCCAAGCTGGCGAGACTCCCATCGTGCATGTACGGACCGGTGAGGGTGAGCCCTCGAAGAGTCGGTGTCTTGAACGCGCCGCGATCACGATCCTCCCCCGTAAACCCCATGCGGCCAGGAAGGGCCACCCCGTCCCGAACTCCAATCCCCGTATTGTGGAAGTCCTCGTCCGTAAAATTAGCGCCGCCGTGGCAGCGCCAACATCCTCCACGGCTCTCGTAGATCCACATGCCCGCCTTTTCCTCAGGGGACAGGACGCCCACGTCTCCCGACCGGAAGCGATCCACGGCACTGCCGGCATGCCAGAGGTGGCGCACGAACGTGGCCAGGGCCCGGCTCAAGTCCACCTCGGTAGGAGCTCCACCGGTAAGCCGCCTGAACCCTGCGGCGTAGCTCTCATCCGAAGCGAGGCGGGTCAAGGCCTGCTCCAAGGAGAGGTCCATTTCCAGGGGGTTCACGATGGGCTGCAGAACCTGCTCCTCTAGCGTGGCGGCCCGTCCATCCCACATGAAGGTCTTCCCCAGGGCACGATTCAGCAGAGTGGGAGCGTGGCGCAGAGTGATCCGACCCTCAACCCCCACCGAGAGGGGCCGCGGATCTGCGAAGCCGTGCCCAGGCTGATGGCAGGATGCGCAGGCGACCGTGCGATCAGAGGAGAGCACGGGATCAAAGAACAACCGGCGCCCGATGGCGAGCCAGGCCCCATCTGGATCAGATTCCACCACGATGAGCGCAGCGTCAGCCTCCAACCCCATGGGGGCTTGATCCGGCAACACTTCCGGAAGCGTGTCGGCAACGAGATCCTGCACGCGAGCTGGAGAAGACCGCTGCCCCGTACCCGGTAAACACAAACCCAGCGCGGCAAGAGCGAAGCCCAGCAAGTGACTCGGCGACACCCTTGGCGCACCCATGAGGCTGCGCGGCTTACAGGCAAGAGAGGGAGACTCTTTCATCCCCCCAAGTCTACCGGAACGCAGTCTCCGACCCAGGGGGGTGAGAACATGAACCCTAGACTAAAACATGCTGCTCGCGGCCGGCACGCCTATTCCCGGCTGGGTCGTCGTCCACGGGGCATTTTGCCCTTCGGAATCGGAACACCCGCGTGCACCGCGTATCCCTGGATGGCGCGGCGTGCATCCGCCAAGGCGTGGCGTAGAGGCGAATTGTCCTCCTCCAACGCCTCGGCCATCCCCTTGTCGATTGACTTCACGATACTCAGCGTCCGGCGAACCGAAACTGATTTCTTGAGCTCACGCAATTTCGCGCGGTCCTTAACCTCGCGAATCTGTGCCTCAAGTTCGGAAATGCGCTCCTCAGCGGAACGGTGCTTCTTCGGCGACAACACTTTCTTTTTGGCCATGTGGTTTTGCCCTCAACGAGCGGAGATGGCTCGCAGGTGGGGCATGCTCCAAGCCAAGGGTACGACGCCCAGGGCAGGAGACTAGAGGAGAGAGAGGAGAGAGAGGAGAGAGAGGAGAGAGAGAGAGGACATTCGAACCGACCCATCCTTGGCCTGCCAGACCCTACCCGGCATTTCCTACGCAGTAGGGCCTACAGCACCCTCTCCACCAGATACCAACCGTCTGGGCATCGAAACCGATCGAATTCCACCAAGCCCACTTCGCCCACCCTCAACGAGAAGGCAACCTCCGTATAGGCTGGCGAATTGACCTCCTCGCGTCTGTCTAGTGCAGTCGCTTGGACCCACTCGCCTATCTCTAAGGCCTTCTGCTCCTGCAGGAGTAGGACATCGTCCCGGCTCAACTCCCCGCTCCGCAAACGAAGTCCCAGTTCACCAATGTAGGAATTGAGCCTCCTCGGCGCATCTTGGCGCGCGCGCTGCGCAGGTATGTCCACCACACCAAAGTTGCTGATGCGTCGCAGCACGGGCTCACCTGTTGTGGGCAGAGGTGGATCCTCAGACCAGCGCCCTGCGGCCTCGGCGAAGGAGACCTCTCCTGACTGAAGCCGGGAAAGCACCTCCCGAGCAAGCTGCTCCGCCTCCTCTCTCGTACGCGTCACCCCACGCTCCTGTCCTCGCCCCCGCCCACGGAAGGAGATCCGAATGTGCCGCACCCCCACACGCTCCGGCTCTCCTTGAAGGTCAGGCCTGGGCCGCACGATGGGCTCGGCGGCAGGCCGCCCCCCTTTCAAGACACGCGCTCCGTCAAACCGCAGTGCGGCCACGGGAACCGATCGCTGATTATCGGAACTGTGGCTCGTTACGACATTCGCCAGCTCCTCGAGTACGGCCACACCCGAAATCAAGCGGCCCAGAGGCACCTGACCTTGATGGTCCAGTGCCCATACCAGCGGCGATTCCGCAAGGCAGATGATGAACTCCCGAGCCGCCGGAGAAGCCCATCCAAGAACTCCATAATGATGTTCCCTGGCCATTCCTGCTGGGCCAATCTGCCCCGCGAGCCCCAGTGGATCAGGGCGCAGTGCATCTCCGCCGCCCTGCAGGACGAATTCCCTCTCGACCCGATTGATCAAGGTGCCTTGGTAGGTGCCCAGATCCACAAGCCGCATGAAGGCGCGGGTGCTGTGGGGAGCCTCCTGGGTGAACAACTCGAAGGCCAGCGTTCCCAGGGCAACGCCATCGGCGGAGCACTCGAACTCAACCCAATATTCAGCCAGCTCAGAATCTTCAATCCCCATCCCCGGGGCGAAACGATCCCCACCGATAACGGTGCCATTCCCTGAGACCGGTGTAGCCTCACCCCCAGGGGAGCAACCCGCTATCAGGAGGAGCCAGGGGGCGACGCCCAACCCGCCGAATGGGAGAGATCCAACCATCGCTCTCAGCTTGACCTGCTCCCGCCCGGGACCAAACACATCGTCATCAATGACGGACGGGAGCCAGCCATAATCAATAATGGGGCGGACGCTCATTGAGCGGGTCGGGTTCCTCCCCGTCACTCCCCCCGGAGCCCCGCGCCTCCACAAGGCGCAGTCGCTTCTCCAGGACCTCAAGCCTCCCCTCGAGAGCGACAATGACCTCACTAAGGGAGTCGCTCGTGGCCTCCTGAAAGGTCAACTTGCTTTCCAATTCCGTCACTCGTTCTTGGATATCCAAAGTCAAGGCTACCAGGCAGAGATGTGAGGGAGCCGAAGTGACCGGACGAGCGTTGACGGCGCGACCTGCTCTGGGGAGCGAATCATTCTTCTTCCCACTGCAGACTCAAGAGAAAGTCCCCGCGGGGCCCATCGCCAAGTGCCAGTGAGAGGCGGAAGCGTCTTTGGTTTTCCACGCCAGCAAAATCGAGGTAGCGCACCCAGGAATGAACCATCCAGTGGTCGGCGGTAGCCATGGGCTCAACAATGTGTCCCACCCCCAAGAGCCCCGACTCAAAGCCGGACTGAATCCAGACCGGGATCTCCTCACGCAGCATGCTTGCGGCGCTCCGCTCAACCCGCAGGCTAAGCAGCGGGGAAAGCAAGCCTTCGGCTTTAGCGACCATGGCCATCTCACGAGCGCGAACCATGGACCCATCCAGGGTGCGATCGAAGTGATCGTGGCCGCGACAGCTCCAATGATCGTCCCGGTGGTGCGAGGCCATCACTGCTCCCAGGCGTGGGCTCCAGACACCCTGACATGGCCCTATGAGCTCTCGACCCTCCATTCCGGAGCGGGTCAATGCGAAGTACAAGCAACTCTCCCCCGCCCCCTGCTCTCCAGACTGCGCCAGGGGCGCCGCCAGAATGGCGCTTCCTGGAGCGACCATCATCGGGGGGGCAGACCGAACGGCGACCAAGGGTGGAGCAGGCGTCTCCTCAGGCGCGGCCACCTCGGGGTCCGTGCTGGGTTCTACGTCAAGGATCCCCGCATTGAAGAGTGCTATGAGTGCCATGTCGGAGGGCCCCTGCCATTCAGCCTCCTCCAGTGGCTCCGGCTCACGATCCGTGCTCTGAGGCACAGTGACCACCTTGCCGCCCCCCGCGGGAGCATCCGTCTGACTCTGGTCGCTTCGGGTCACAACCATCTGGGCTTGCTGCTCAGGCGCGTCATGCCGCTCCGAAGCCGGTCCGCGTTTCCCCCATCCAAGTCCGCCCACGATTCCACTGCCGCCAATCAACCCCACCAAGACAAGTACCACGCCAACGACGAGGCTGAACCTGTGCTGCCAAGAGGCGCTCTCAAGGGCCTTGTGCCGCGCAGGGGGAAGGGACTGCCGAGTCACTGGTGCGACAGAAGGGCGGGGCGAATCCACCTCGACGCCTTCGGTTTCGAGCGTTGGCGGGGCCGCCTCCAAGCCTTCGGTTTCAAGCGTTGGCGGGGCCGCCTTGACTGCATCGTCGCGGACACAATCCAGCCACTTCTTGACCGCATCCGCCGAGCTCAGCAACTCGTGCTTGAGCCGAGAATTCTCTTCCTTCGTAACGGTCACCTCTGCCCGCGTGCGATCCAGTTGCTGGCGCAGGTAGCGCGAGGTCTCCCTGGATGCTGGCTCGTCGGTTCCCTGTGCTTCCTGTGGAGCAAAATCCTGGTCGGTGGGCTTAATGAAAGGCGCTGGCCTGTCACCTGCGGCCGGACGCAACCTCGACAGCCCGGCAAGGAGCGCTCCGGGCACCTCCTCCTCCGGGCGGACCTCGGTGAACCACTCCGCCCCCGGGCTGGGCTTGTGCCCAACGGCAGGGAAAGCCGCGCGCAGGTCACAGACTCGCACCAGCCTCAACGCGCGGCCACCACGCATGCCGGCGAGCAGCTGTACCTCGGCCACATCCAAGCCCGTGCGCAAGGCCAGGTGGCCGACCCCAACCCAGGCTGCAGCCTCTGCGAGGGACAGTACTTCCCCAGGCTCGGGATGGGATGGGGTGGGGACTTCGGGCTGCATATTCATGATTTAGCAGTCAGAGCTTCAGGCTTCCAGTCATAGAAGCCCCAGATTCCGAATCTACCCGGGAAAGCCCGGGTGCAGATGCGATCCTGGGTTCTGTAGGATTGTTCATTGAGATGAGCGGACGGACCACACACCCCCCAACTGGCCTCTGGGCCTGCTGGAGCCCGATCCTCAAGCGTAGCGGTGACTGGAAGGAGTGGCGCTTGCGCTGGACGCTCTTTTTGCCCTTCGCGCTGGCGATGCCAACGGCCTATTACCTCATTGTGCACTGGGTCGGGGGTCGGGATCACGTGGTCTGGGATCCGACCCTGCCCCTGGATCGGCTCCTGCCAGCGGTTCCATTAGCGATCCTGCCCTATCTGACGCATTTCCTTTATTACCCAGCAACCGTCCTCTGCAGCCCGGAGGGTGAATCCGGCACGAGCGCCCTCATCGGGCTGCTGCAGACCCTGATCTGGGTGGCCCTCGTTTCGTTCGCGGTGTTCCTTCTGCTTCCGGCCAAGGTGGACCTGCGCGATCAACTCGAAGTCCCCTTGGAAACCTGCGGCCCCTTCTTGCGCGCCGCATTCGCCCGGTTGCACGGAGCCGACCCCCCGTACAACGCCTGGCCCAGCCTGCATGTCTCCCACACCCTCATAGCCGTGCTCTACATGCAACACCACCAACCTCGGCGCGCCTTACGCGGGCTCCTTTGGATTGCATGGGTCTTCCTCGCGGTCAGCATCTTGCTCACCAAGCAGCATCTTATCTTCGACGCCGTTACAGGCATTGCGTTGGGTGCAACGGCCTGGCACTGGGGCGCGCGGCGCTTCTGCGGGCCCATCGTCCGCTCCATCCCAACGGAGCAGAAGCTCCAGATGCACGCCTAGAGGAAGTACGTGATGCCGAACAGGACCATCATCCCGCCGGAATCCAACTCCGAATCCAACAGCAGGGGTGGGAAACCAGGGACGACGTCCATGGACACCCAGTCATCCGATTCGGTCAGGGGCCACTCGTAGAACACCTGAAAGTGACCGACGAAGTTGTCCCGCAGTTGATAGCTCAGGCCCGCCTCCAGGCTTGCGCTCCAGGAAGGGCCCCCCTCAAAGAGGAACTCTGCAGGCGGAGAGCCCGGTATGAGGGCGACCTTGGACTGGAAGGCCGTCTCGGGTCGCATGGTCAGCCTAGCCCCCACGAAAGGCCGCAGTCGCTCCTGACCGAAGAGCGCTTGCGGGATCGTCCAGCGAGTCGCCAGAAAGTACTCCAACACACCAAGTTCAGAGAACTCGAACGGGACCATGGGGTCGGGTTTGAAGCGCCAGTAGTCCAACCCCAACTGAAGAGACACGTCATCCGCCAAAAAGACCTCCGCCCCCCCCACCAGCCCCAGGGTTCCCGTCAACTGGGTCTCCACATCGAATTCAACTGGTCCGAAGTTGGTCTCCGCCTCCATGTGCCCCGTCGCATGGAAGTCATCCCAAACCCCAAGGCGCCCTATCAAACCCACCGAGCCCGCCTCGTGGGCCTCCCAGGCGGGCCTCGCGAGGGGTTGAACCGCAGAGCAGCCCGCTACCAGAAAGGCGACGCCTAGCGAGATTTCATCAAAATACCGGCCTTTCATGGGGGTGAGGGTAGCAATATTGGCGCAGATCAGGGCTGTCTGGTAGCTTGAGAAGTGAGTCTAAGCGCGTTGTTGTCGCGTATCCGCTCACCTCCACTTGATCTCTATCCTCAATCGGCACCAGGCCCTTGTTTCTCCCAACGGCCTGCCGAATCCCTTCAATCGCGAAACCCATAGCCCATGAACCTCTCCGGCCTCTCATCCAGCGTCGCCCTCTGCCTCGCCCTCTGCGCGCCATCTACAGCCCAGGCTCCCCTGGACTTCACCCTCGACTACGCAGCATCTCAATACACCTGGGCGGGTTCGACCTCGATCGGTCCCATTGTGGGCAACCCCAGCAACCAGTTTGGCCTCAGCGGGAATTTCATGCTCGAGGTTTCCAGCGGCAGTTGGGCCATCGCTGACGGTGAATACAAAACCGGTGGAGTCGCGCTCGTTTCGCCTGACCTCTCCGGCAAGATTCCGAACACTTTCGCTTGGCTACCCCCGCTCGCGATCATTGACATCACGAACATGACCCTGGAGTTCACCACTCCATCGTTCAGCGTCGCCATGGACGGCAGCTACGCGACAACGGTCATCACGACGATCCTGTCCGGCACCCTGACCGTCACCCCGCTGGTGGGCAGCGTCACGATCACCGACCTGACGGGCATATCCGGCTCGCCTCAGCCTTTTGGCGGAACCATCAGTAGCGCATCAGGCGGGGCATTCATGACCTCCGCCCAAGTTTCAACCTTCAGCTTTACCGATCCCGGCAGCGGCCTGACGGCAACCATGACCCTGACAGGCATCCTGGAAGGCGATAGCGATTGTCAGACGTCAACCAACTACTGCACAGCGAACGTCAACAGCACGGGCGCCCCGGCCCACATTTTCGCGACCGGTAGCACCAGCATCTTCGCCAACAACCTCACCCTGGAGTGCGACGGCCTGCCGAAGAACCAGTTTGGCTACTTCCTCTTCGCGCCAGCCACGGGTTTCATCCCTAATTTCGGAGGCAGCAGCGGCAACCTCTGCCTAAGCGGCAAGATCGTGCGCTTCAGCAAGGACGTCATGTACTCTGGCAGCGCCCAGGCGGTGTCCTTTTCGCCGGATATGGCGAACCTGCCCTCGGGCAAGGTCTGGGGCATAGGCCAGACGCAGCACTTCCAGTACTGGACTCGCGACCCAGGCACCTCCAACACATCCGAGGGCCTGACGGTCATCTTCTGTCCCTAAGGGCAAGCCTCAGACTGGCGACCTAACCCCTTCCCGAAGCAGGGCACGGACCTCCGCGGTCCCGTGCCCTGCTTCATTTACCCTACGATCCGATGCCGACCCAACTCATGGCCTATGAGACAGGACCCGGGTAGGGTCCTAGACAATAGGACCTGAGCCCGGACCCACATATTGCGTCACCTCCTCTCCATCATCTGCCTGGGACTGGCCGTCTCCTCTCCACTGTTCGCCACGCAACGCGGTGCGACCCCCGGACAAGAGGCCAAGCGGGATCTCACTTCACTGGTGAGCGAGGTCAAGGAAAAGGAAGACAAGGTCGATCGGCGCATCTTCAGCCAGATCTCCTCCCTGGGAACCGAAGAGTCCTTTCGTGCTCTATCCGGACTGATCAACACCCTTCGTACCGAGTACGTGCTGGGGAGCGCCTACGGAGCTTTCCTCGCCTACAACGGCCATCGCACGTTGGAAGGCAAGAGCATCAAGTTTCTGCACCTCCACGCCCAGAAGCATCGTCGCCCAGCCAACAAGCGCGCAGCCGTCCGGGCGCTTGTCCGCTTCGGTGACAAAGCCGCCAAAGAACTTGAGAGCCTCTTCAGAACGCAACTGAAGCGAGAGGAGGAGGTGGCCGTCATCGCCTTCCAGACCCTGATCCCCATGCTCGGCGAGCGAGGCGGGGCCAAGGAAGCCGGCATGATTCTCGCCCACGGCAACCTGCGGACCTCGGGCCAAGAGAAAACCATTCAGACAGCCTTGAGCAAGTGCACGGGAACCAGCTGCACCAAAATACTCTGCGACCGGCTCACAGATGATGCCACACCACAACTCTGGAAGCAGATGCTCCTCCGACTGATCTCCGAGCGGACGGAGCCTGCAGTAGAAAAAGCGCTCATCATGGCCCTGAAGGACAGCTCGGCAGCCATCCGCACCGATGCCATCCGCGTCATCGGTCGACGTGGCGACAAGTCACACCTCTCCAAGTTGGAGCAACACTTGAACGCGATCGATGCCGGGGAGTTAAGGGCGGCCGTCGTCGCGCTCTGCCGCCTCAATCGCGCCGACCCCCGCTGGATGCTCAAATTGCTGGAAATGGCCGCTTCAAGCCGACCGGAGGAGCGCATGGGGGCCGCGGTAGGCTTCCTGGAAATACGCACGCCCGAGGCCATTACCGTCCTGCACGAACTCCTTAGCGACAAGAGTTGGAGGGTCCGGTTTGAAGCCATGCAACAGGTGCGAACCCTGCGCCAGAGCTCATCGCTACCCCTCCTGATCGAACGCCTCGACCTGGAAACGCGCCGATTACAGGACGACCTCTCGCGCGTATTGAGGCTCATGACGGGACTGGACAACGGCACCACCACCGCTCGCTGGCGCATGTGGTGGGAGGACCAGGATTCCGATTACGCCCTCCCCCCATACGAGGCCGCTCTGGCAGCGGAGATGGCGCGCGAGGAGCGCAAGGAGGCCTCTGTCACGCAGGTCACGTTCTACGGCCTGGGCATCCTCAGCGACCGTCTGGCCTTCATCGTTGACACCTCGGGCTCCATGTCCGCAATGGCAAACCGGCGCGATGGGGATACTGAGGGGGGCGGACGGGCCACCCGACTGACCATAGCCAAGGAAGAAATCTCGCGGGTATTGGAGGGCCTCTCGCCCGGCGTCCTGTTCAATCTGGTGTTCTTCTCGTCGGGTGTCAGCGCCTGGCAGGACGAACTGATCCCCATGGACGCGGCGGCACTTGAGGAGGCCCTCGAGTTCACCAATCGTCACGGAGCAGGAGGGGGGACAAACGTATTCGGCGCTCTCATGGCAGCCTTTGACGATCCCGATGTCGACACCCTCTACCTACTCTCGGATGGCGACCCCAGCGTCGGGGAGCTCGTCGACACGGCCCAAATTCATGACCGCGTTCTTCGCATGAACGAGACGCGCAAGGTCCGCATCCACTGCATCTCCATCGGGAAGAGCTCTCCCTTTATGAAGGGGCTGGCCGAAGCGTCGGGTGGAACCTACGTCGAGTTCCTGTGATCCTGTAGCCGACGCCGACGCGGCGGCACAACCCACAGGCAGAGCACGACCAACGCAGCAAATGCCACGTAGTAGCGGTTCAACTCCGCCTGTGACACATTCTCCGGCTCGACAAAGAGAAAGTCGCGCATGAGGCGGCCGACAAAGGTCCCGCTGCGGCCCTCCTCGCCGGCAGCCACTCGAAGGTCGTACTCCCAGGTAGTCAAGGGACAGACCCGGCCCAATGCCCCTTGTGCCGCGATGAAGACCATCAACCCCACGTGACTCCATCGGAACAGCGCTCCCTCGATCCACCGCCAACCGCGGAGGATACCCGTCAAGATTGCCACCTGGCCTAGCAGCACGAACAGCACAATGCCCAAATGGAAAGCGGTCAGAAGGTCAGCGAGCAGCGCGTAGATCACCTCGGGTCCTCATGGTCATCCGCGCGCCGGACGGAGTCAGACGCGCGTGCCCCCAAAAGGGCCCCCATGCGCAAGCGCGGTGCCCACAGAACGAGCCAATGGCCGAGCTCCCCTAGCTGCATTTGAAGCCGGTCCCTGGCCTCCGCCTCCTGTAATCGTGCGTCATGCTCAGCCTGCATGCGCTCCATCCGCCCCAGCCCCTCCGTGATGCGCGCTTCCTGTTGATCCGCTAGGGCCCCCATGCGGTCCAACTCCCCTTTGAACTGAGAAGACTGCGCCTGGGCAGCGCCGATCTGCCCCTCGAGGGCCTCGATCAACTCAGCCCGCTTCACCTGGTCCTGGGCCTCCACCTCCCGGCGCAGCAGATCCCCTCTCGCACTGCGCTCGCGCTCCTCCCGCAGGTCGGCATCACGCGCGGCCAGCTCGCTCCGGAAGACCGCCTGCTGGTCCTCGTTGCTTGCCACGGCGGCCCGCCAGGCCGCATCTCGCAAGCCCAGAGTTTGCTGGGTGTCCTCCAATAGGCTGGACCAGCCTAGCCTGTCACCCTCGAATCGTAGGCGCTCCTCACGCACCATGGCGCTGGCTCTATCGGCCTGGGCGTGGGCACCCTGAAGCCGCTCATCGAACAGCGTTCTGTCTCGGGCAGCGTCACGACGTTCCTGAGCCAGGACCACCTGAGTGCCGCGCGCCTCATCTCTCCATTCGGCCAACTGGCCCGTGAACTGCCCCCGCACCGCCCGGTGTTCTTCGACAATGTCCACGACCCGCTCTTGCGCCAGGATGCGAGCAGCATCGGCACCATTCCAGAGCCAGAACAGAGCCACAAAGGAGGCCATCCATCCCAGGGTCGATGGCCGCCGCCACCAGACGAAACGACTCGCCACGACGGACTCCAACTCCAACCATTGGCTCCTGCTCGGCGACCCAGTCGGCGCGACATCTTGTCGCTCCAAAGCCAAGAGGGCCAGGCGATCGTCCAGATCCTCACAGCGCTCTAGGAGGCCGTCACGTTCAGCCTTCAACTGCAGAAGGGCATGGGCAATAGGAGGATCTGGAGCAGTCGATGACCCGTCCTTGCGTCCTTCAGTCTCAGCACTCCCTGGTGATCCAAAGACGGCCAAGAGGTCCACAACCCGGATCAGGCGAACCTCCCGTCCACTCCGGCGACCCGTCTCGTGCAGCAGGCGGCCTGACTTGATCCGGCGCCTGAGCAATGCCTCAGAGAGTCCGAGCAAGCGTACCACTTCCCCAACGGTCAACAGTTCCGCCGGGGCATGACCCTCCAGGGCCCTTCGAACGCGGGTCGCGCGTCGCTCCGCTTCAACCTGATCCGATGGCTCAGGGGCGTGGATGTGGGGTTCCCCCATGGCCGGATTCTACGGCTCCGAGGCCTTCGATCCCAGGAGTCAAACTCACCGGGCGGCAGAGTCCTCGCGGCAGCCCTGAGGTAGGATGGGCACATGCGAAACTCCGCTAGCAACGCCCCCGCCTCCCTTCAGGCCGACCTGGATCCAGAAGACCCGATGGACTCCGACAGTGAGTACTTCGCCAGCTACGGCGATCCTGGCGTGCACCGCCTCATGATCGCAGATCACGCACGGACGGACGCCTACCGGCGTGCGATCGAGTCCGTGGTCGAACCGGGCATGCGGGTCCTGGACGTGGGTACGGGAACGGGCATTCTGGCCCTCTTCGCCGCACGCGCCGGGGCAGAGGTATGGGCTGTGGATGAGTCCTCCATCCTAGGCGTGGCGCGGGAGCTGGCCGAGGCGAATGGCCTGGCCGGCCGGGTGCATTTCCTGCGCGATCGAGTGGAGAGCGTTCAACTCCCCCATCAGGTGGACCTCCTAGTCTCCGAGTGGATGGGGTTCTTCGCCCTGGCCGAGTGCATGTTCCGCTCGGTCTACGTCGCGCGTGATCGCCACCTTGCGCCCGATGGCATCATGATGCCCGCCGACGTACGGCTGTTCTTGGCGCCCGTTGAAGACAGTCAGCTGCACGTAGAGAGGGGCGTAGGCCTCTGGCAACGGCCCGTCTACGGCCTTGACTTCTCACCCCTCCTGGAGCACGAACTGCACAACCTCATTACGAGCGCCGTCGATCTCCCCCAAAGCTCCTTGCTGAGCGAAGGGGAACTGCTCCTGGAGTTGGACTGCAAGACCAGTAGCACAGCGGACTTCTTCTTCGAGTCCGAGGTGGGCTTCACGATTGAGCGGTCCGGCACCCTGCACGGATTCGGGGGGTGGTTCGACGTCGGACTCGGGGCCGACGTCCACCTGGGCACATCGCCCTTCGTGCCCCAAACCCATTGGCGCCAGTCCTTCTTCCCCATCCGCCCACAAGCCGTATCGGAAGGGGACGAGGTGCGCGTGCAGCTACGCGCCACGCCCAAAGAGCATGGCGATCAGAGGCTCCCGATCTACTTCCTGGACCTATGGATCGAGCGAGATGGAGATGAGCTCCACCGTGCCTTCTACAGCCATGAGGGAAGCTTCGAATAGAAACCCGGAAAGCGCGTACTCCGTTTCCCAGTAAGTCTGTGCCGCGCTGCCGCGCACCAGGAACCCCATGAGTGACACCCCTCAGGCCTCAAACTCTCCGGCCAGTGCCGACCCGGCCCCCAAGCCCGACACCCCGCAGGAGCCGCCCACGACCCGCTCCACCGATTCCGCATGGGACGTCTACTGGCCCAAGCGTGACGACACCGGGGCGAACTCAGTCCGCCTGGCCTCGTTCCCGCTGATCCTCTACTTCTGGCCCACCCTGATCTCGTTCCTGGCGTGTGCCGGGCTACAGGGGTTGGACTGGGCCGCCCCGACCACCCTGGGCTGGTGGGGACTGGGTGCCTTGGCATTCAATCTGCTCGTCCTTGTCACCAATCTCGACCAGAAGAAGTTCCTGATCGCCATCCTCAGCCTCGCACTTGCCGGCTTTGGGATCTGGATCGGCTCCCTCAAGGGAATCACCTTCTTCTCGGCCGCATACGGATGGCTGGGTGGCTTAGAGATCATGCTCTCAACCCATGCCTACGCCATGGTGTCGTGTCTACTGGTGGGCTTCTCTCTCTTGGGACTCATTCAACCCCGAGTGGACTACTGGCGCCTGGAGTCCAACGAGTTCGTTCACTACGTACAGCCCTTCGGCCGAGACCAGAGCATTCCACGCCAGGGCAGCACAGTGACACGAGAAGTCCCCGACATTCTCGAATTCCTGTTGAGCTTTGGAGGAGGCACCCTGGTCATTCGCCGCGAAGGGCAGGCTGTCGCGCGCATCGACCACGTCCCCTTCCTCGGTAGGCGCATGAAGGCCATCGAGCGGCTTCTGGGCGTAACACGAGTGGAGAGCGCCTAGCCCCTCTGCTCCGAAGCCCTCGTTGTGCCCCCTCAGTAGATACGATGGTCCCGCAAGCCGGACTGCCTCAAGTTCGTGGCCTGAAACGCCAGTTCGTCCAGGTCGACCAGAAGGTCAAGCAACAGGTCGGGACTGAAGTCACTGATTCCGTCCGTGCACTGGGCCTTGTACGCCACCATGGCCGAGGTCGCATCACCTCGCCGGAGCCCCTCCTGCATGGAGCGCTTAACCTCCAAGAGCTCACCCACACGCAGGGTATGGGTCTCGATCTCGTCAAGCCTGAGCTGCGCCAACCGGAGGGGCTGGGCCACGCAAAGATCCAACCGCTCCTGACTCCCGGAACCCAGATTGCCCTGCCCGCGCAACCCCTCTGCCCGCCGCGCGATGCCGTCCAGAGCCTCTACATAAGCACTACAGAGGTTGGGAAGTTGGGCTCCACGGTACCTCTCGCAGTCCGCATTGAATTGCCCTTCGAGACGCTCCAGATCACGCGCCAAGGTCGAGATCCTCAGGGAAGTGAGCGCACGCTCGGCCCGGGACCTGGACAGATCCCCAGGACCTATCCGATCCGCAGGGACCCCCACCAACGCCAACACGACCAGCGCGTAGACAAGTAAATGAGGGCGCCACGTCATGGCCCCCTTGTCGTCACGGCCCCCACCCTGGATTGAGGCCGGCACCCACATTCGCAATCGACCCCCTCTGGGACCCCCGCCGGGGCACCACCTGCACGGGGCCATGGGCTCCCACCCAGACTCACAACCCCTAGAATGGCCACACCATGCATCCCTTCCCGAATCACCTCACCGGTCTGCTCTACGCCCTCGCCCCTTGGCTCCTCGCCTGCTGCTTGATGGCATGCCACGGTCCCGAGTCCACTCCCGATCCGGAATCGGCTCAAGACCAGGACGTTGACGACGATAAGACCGCTGCTAAAGAGGTCACGCGCACGGACCTCGAATGGAAGGAGGTCCTCAGTCCCCTGCAGTACGAGGTCACGCGCAAGGCGGGCACAGAGCGAGCCTTCACGGGAATCTACTGGGACACCAAGACAGCGGGCACCTACCAGTGCGTCTGCTGCAAGGCCCCGCTCTTCCGCTCCAATTCCAAATTTGAATCTGGCTGTGGCTGGCCCAGTTTTTTCGAGCCACTTGAAGGCTCCCGACTGGTCGAACTCAAGGACGAGACCCTAGGCATGCGGCGCATCGAAGTGCGCTGTCGTGAATGCGATGCGCACCTGGGACACGTCTTCCCCGATGGGCCAGAACCCACAGGGCTACGCTACTGCATCAACTCCGCATCCCTCTCCTTGGTCGAGGATGCCCCCTCGGATTGACATGCCACGTGACTCCCCAGATTCGGAGAGCGGCGAGGTCACGCGCCTGCTCGAGGCCGTCAAGCAAGAAGGCCGGCTTGCCGAGGATAGCCTGATGGAGTTGGTCTACGGCGAGCTCCACCGCCTCGCGCGCTCGCGCCTAAGCCACGAAGCCCACGCCCCCACGCTCAACCCCACCGCTCTGGTCAACGAAGCATGGCTCCGGCTACAGAGCAAGCCAGAGTTTTCCAACCGGCGCCACTTCTTCGGAGCCGCCGCTGAGGCCATGCGACGGGTCCTGGTGGACCGGGCTCGGGCCCACAAGCGCCTGAAGCGTGGCGAGGGCCAGGCGCCCCTGGATCTGGCTTTCATCGACCCGCCCTGGAACCCGCCCGACCTGGACATACTGGCGCTCGACGAGGCCCTGGCAAAGCTGGCTGCAGAGTCCCCGCAGAAGGCTCACCTCGTTGAGCTGCGCTTCTTCGCCGGACTGACCTACGAGGAATCGGCCGACACCCTGGGCGTATCCCGCGCCACGGCAGAGCGTTGGTGGATCTACGCGCGCGCCTTCCTCTATGCGGAGCTCCACGACGCGGGTGAGGCCGGTCATGCCTGACTCAGAGGAGCTGTTCCACCAGGCTCTGGCCCGCGCCACTCCGGAGCGGGAGCACTTCCTGGACAGGGCCTGCGAGTCACGCCCGGCTCTACGAGTTCGGGTGGACAACCTGCTGCAGGCCCACCACGCTTCCGGTGGCTTCCTCGAGGACCCGGCGCACCCGAGGCAACAACCCGTTGATCCCGCAGATGCACTGGGTACCCGAATCGGACCCTACCTCCTCCAGAAGGTGCTCGGCGAGGGCGGCTTCGGAGTTGTCTACAAGGCGCGACAGGAAGAGCCCCTCCCACGCAGTGTGGCCCTCAAGGTCATCAAACTTGGCATGGACACTCGACGGGTGATCGCCCGCTTCCAAGCCGAGCGGCAGGCCTTGGGCCAGACGGACCACCCCTTCATATCGACCGTGCTTGATGCAGGCTCCACCCCCGAGGGGCGGCCCTACTTCGTCATGGAGTTCATCGATGGCGTAGATCTGTGTCGCTATTGCCTGGAACGGAACCTGAGCGTTCCCGACCGACTGCAGCTATTCGTCGAGGTGTGCCGCGGCGTGCAACATGCACACCAAAAGGGCCTCATCCACCGCGACCTCAAGCCCTCCAACGTGCTCGTGGTGGAAGAAGATGGCCGGCCCAGCCCGCGCCTGATTGACTTCGGTGTGGCTAAGGCCCTCCACCCCCAACCTGCCCTTGAGACAGCACACACCGAGATCGGGCAGTTCATCGGCACCCCGGCGTACATGAGCCCCGAGCAGGCGGGCTCCACGGACAGGGACGTGGACACGCGCTCGGACATCTACTCCCTTGGTGCCCTCCTCTACGAACTGCTGACGGACTCCCCCCCCTTTGACTCTACTCGCCTGCGGGAGGCTTCACTGATCGAACTGCAGCACATTCTGCGGGAAGAAGAGCCTCCTCCCCCCTCGGAGCGTGCGCGCTCGACCCGCCTGCGTGGGGACCTGGATTGGATCGTCATGAAGGCCCTGGAGAAGGACCGCAGGCGCCGCTATTCCTCAGCAGAGGCTCTTGCCGCGGACGTACTTCGCCACCTGGCTGATGAGCCCGTTCTGGCCAGCCCACCCAGCACGGTCTACCGCGTGCGCAAGTTCATTCGCCGCAACCAGCTCAAGGTGCTGGCCACCGGAGCCGTCCTTATGGCCCTCGTGGGCGGAGGCGCCCTGTCCCTTTGGGGTTGGCGCGAAGCCATACACCAGCGGGATCAATCCGAGCACCGCAGTCATTTCGTTGATTCGCTCATGGCCGGCTCCATTCCTGCTACGGAGCTGGTGACGCAGGCCCGCGCGACCTTCGGTTCCGACCACAGCGCCCTCGCGGCGGCTCTGGAATTGGGTGCCGAGCAGGCTCACGCCAAGGGCGACCTCAAGGGAGCCATGGATCTTCAAGAACAGGCCCTCATAACGTGGGTGGAGATTCACGGCGAGCTGCACCTGAAGGTAGCTGCCTCTCACGGTCGCCTGGGCGCTCTCTTGCAGGATGACGGAGCCATAGACGCCGCCGAGGGCCACCTGCGCCGAGCTCTGGCCATCGCCGACCAAGCCGACGGGCCCGTCCGCGCATCCCTGCTTGAGGTGAACATCAACCTGGCGGCCATCCACCGCCGCCGCGGTCGCCTGCTAGAGTCCGCCGCCCAACTGCAGACCGTGGTCGATATTCGCCGCCGGGAGTTCCCCGAGCAACAGGATGCCCTGGGACGCACCCTCGAAGACCTGAGCGATGTCCTGACGGCCGCCGGGATGCACCAGCAGGCAGCCGAAGCCCGCTCCCAGATGATTGACGCCTTCCAGCGCGCCTACCCTGAGGAGGCTCTCATCACGGCGGACCGCCATATCGCCTTCGGCTCCTGGCTTCACAGTGCATGGTTCACTACCGGGTCCCGATTGGTGGACGCTGAAGACCACCTGCGGCAAGGTCTAGCTTTCTACAAGGCCAACACCCGGCTGCAGGGACCCAGCTACACCACAGGCCTGCTCGCGCTGGCGAGCCTGCTCACAACTCAGGACAAGGCCGCCCCTGAGGCACTCCCGCTCCTAGATGAGGCCCTGGCCTCGATGGCCCGACTCCACGGAACCGAATCACTGGAATACGCTCGCGTCGAGGTGCGCCTCGCTCTGGCATGCGCGGCCACCGGCAAGGATGAACGAGCCGCACGCCTGCAAAAGCACGCTTTCGAATTGCGTGCGACTGAATTGGGGAAGGACTTCCGACCGGCGGACTCCCTGCTCGCCCTCGGTTCGTTGGTGCGCGGCATCGCGCAAAACAAGGAGGCCGCCGCCGAGACCTATGCCGTGGCTGCAGAATTGGTCGAGTTATTGATCATGCACGCCCCAGAGCGTGGAGAGTGGCAGGACCTCTACCGGCGCCTGGTCGAGAGTAGGGACGCTGCGCGGGGCGAAGACCAACCCTAGGGCCCGTACACATCGAAACCCGCAGCCCGAAAATCCTGGGCCAGGTCGATACGGATAAGACAATTCGCCCAGGTCCCCGGGCCAGCGACTCCGGACAAGCTCGCGCAGCGATAGTCCTGAACGAGCTGCGCAAGCGTCGCCCCCTGAGGCACGTCGGGGCCGAGTATCTCCTCCCAAACCTTGGGGTTCTTCGCCAGAGCCCCCAAGTCGTGCAGGTGAGCCGGGTTCCCCCTGAAGGACAGGGCATCGAGATGGATGGCGCCTACGCCCTGCTCAAGGGCCCAACTCAGCGCATCCCGACCGAAGCCGACGGGACCCGGAGCGCTCTGATGGGCGATGGTAGGCTGGGTGAGTCCCGTCATGTCCATGACCCGCAAGCTAGGCGCGTAGTACTTCAAGGCTTGGCTGTGCCTGTGGGCGATCACCTCCCCGGAGAGGGCCAGCTCTAAGCCCGTGGCCAGGGCCTCCTGGGGTCGGGAATCCCAGGGAGTCTCAGCGCCCACGGCTCGCGCAACGTCCTCCAACTTCGAGCCTGCATTGGGGAGGACCTCGACGAGGCGCGCACCGAATACGACGGCGAGCAGGGAGGCTCCCCATACGCCGGAGCGTCTGCATGAGCTTCCGGACAACTCCACGAGGGTCAGCGTTGAGAGCCAGAAGACGGGTGCGAGCAAGCGCAGCCCCCTATACCCGTCTCCCCCGGAGACGACCACGGCCAGCAACGAGGCTGTGGTCGCCCAGGCGAGGACGGCCAGACGGAGACCGGGCTCCCCGTCAGGCCGGCGGCTCGCGATCCACGGCCCAGCTAGGGCGATCAGGAGCAGGGGCGCAACACTTAACCACACCGTCACCTCGGGCAATGGGCCCGGCCGCCCGGAGTGCATCACGGAGGCAACAACGTAGTTCACGCCGTCCATGAGCTCGTTCAGGCTCGAATCCGACCGCTTGGCGAAGAAGGAATTGGGAGCCCATGTCCCGAAGGTCATCAGTCGCCACGCAAGGAGTGCACCAGCCACCGCAGCCACCGCCAGAGCAGGCCGCCAGCGAGAGGCGCCGGTGACCATGCGTGCCCTACCTGCAAGGAACACGCCGGCCACCACGACCCCCTCCGGCCGCGCAAGCAGCAGACTGCTGGCGGCCACAGCAGCCGTGACCTCGGGCCAAAATCCCTCGGCCCGACGAAGAACCACATGCGCAGCCCACAGCAGCAAGGCTAGATACAAGGGGGTCTCAAGCATGTAGCTCGCTCCCTCTGCCAAGCCAGGGCAAAGGACTAGGGCTCCAACCGCCACGCCCCAACGTCCCCCGCCCTTGGGAACCAGGGCGCAAGCGGCCAAGAGGGCCAGGTAGAGAGCCACGTTAGTGCGCCATAGTGTGGTCTCTCCGCTGGCTGGCGAGAGGCCCAGGGCAACGGCCTTGAGCGCCAGATCCAGCAGGCTGGTCACGCTCTCCACCGCCCCCTCACCGACCTGCACCTCCCAACCGGCGCCACCGAGAAGGCCCCGAGCCTGCACGAGGAGGACGAAGGCATCGTCCGTGCTCCCCGGCTGAGTACTGGCCAATGCCAGCACCCCGGCTAGGAGTATGCCTGCGGTGGCGAGGGCCCAGCCAAGAGCAGATGAGGGACGCATGAGACCATGCTATCCACAGACTCGGGCCGATTCCCACTTCCGAGACCAGCTCTCCCCACGGACCTTCTGTGCGATTATGCACATACAGATCGCCCACGCCCCTTCTGAGGGCATCGCCGAGGGGTGTCAGGGGTGTAAAATCCCGGGTGTCGGCCCTAGTAATGGGGCCTGACATTGCCCTGAGGCGCTTCCCGCCCTAATCTAGGGTAGGCAGTGGTTTCTCTGGCCTTCCCGGAACGGCGTTTGCCTATTGGGAGTGGGCAGGATCTCATTGTACGAAAGCCCGTCCGAACACGTCACGCTCCAGACTGCCGTTCCTGACCCGTCCCTGGGTATCACCCTCTGACTCCGTTGAGGACCCAGTCCACTCTCCCCATGATCAGCACCTCAAGCCGTCGATCGATGCAAACCCACCCCCTTGGTCACTGGACCGCCGTGCAGCCTTCAGAAAAGCGAACCTCCAGCCTGAAGCGCCTCCTCTTGGGAAGCGCGGCCGCCGCTCTTCTTGTCGGTTGCAACTCCACCGTCTCCCCTGACAGCGGAACAAACGACCCCGGCTCCATCGTGCAGGACCCCGATACGGGTCGCTACCTGATCGTCGACAGCTCCTCCGGTGGCGCAGGCAGTGAATTGCGAATCACGCGCCATTCATGGGGTCGACTCCTCGACGTGTATGCAATGGATGGCAGCGGGACACGCGTCCTCATGAACGAGGACTTCTTGGTCGACCCGAGCCTGGTAACGGACAACTTCAACTACGTGCTCGAGACGAGCCCGGTCAACTCCCAGCAAGTCCTCGTCATTCTCTACAACGTGGACGACACCAGCCAAGGCGGCGGACGCTCCAAGTTCTACCAGTACCTCAAACTGGCGGAGTCGGGAATCAAACCCATCGACGACACCGGGATCTCCGGCAGCGGCCTCTTCACGATGGTCCCTCGCAACGCGACGATCATGGTGCAGTTCGACGACCTGTTGGACAGCGCTACGCTGGACGCCACGACGGTGAGAATGCTGATCGGCTCCCCTTCGGTTATCCCCTTCGAAGCGCGCGTGTTCATGGATTCCAACCACGGGGACCTTGCAGATCATGACGGAAAATCGGGCCTCGAGTTCTACTCGACGCGCATCCTGATCGACATGACGGTCTCCGAGATGGAGTCCTTTGAGACCACCCCACCGCTGCCCGTCAACGCTATCGGTCTCCCCGCCAGTATCAACACACAGCTCTCCAACGCACAGTTCCGCATACCCACGCGGGCGGACCCCATCCTTGGCCAGGACCACGTACTCACCAACCCCACGGGCCACGCCGTTGCCACAAACAGCAACGGCACCATTGATTACACCTCGTCCACCTGGGACCTCGTGCGCTCTGTGCGCGCCGGCGGCACAGATACAAACGACCCCTCAAATGGTTTCCTCCCGGACTCCCTGCCGCCCGTGGTCGTCGGCGAACAGTCCTGCAGTATCTCAGGTGGCCTCCCCATCAGCTTGAACCCGCCCCCCGGAGGAGATGGGACGCTGTTCCTGCTCCCCTCGGTGGTATTCGAGTCCACCTTCTGCGCCCAGACGCCTGTGCCGGGTGACATCCTCACGCAACCCGGAGTATTCGCCGAGGTGACAAAACCCGCCGCGCCTCAATCGGGTGGCACTGCGTCCAACGTCGAGGTGCGCCTCCTCGCATGGCCCAGCTTGTGGGATTCCGCAGGACTGGATGGTCCCCTGGAGTGGATCAATTCCGCCATCGGTCCCGCGTCATTCTTGTCCCCCTTCGACCCGGCTACGGACTCCGCAACGGCCGGGTGCTTTGTCACCATTTTCCCTACGCCCCCCGACGACAACAATCCCACCGCAGACGTCGCACCAAGTTCGTACTACACGGTTCGCTTCAGCGAGCCCATGGACCCCGTCACCGTTACGGCCTTTGACGCCTACACCTTGACGCGCGTGTCAACTCCGATTGCGAGCCACGAATACGTCGTGGGCACGGTCAGTACGTCCCAGGACATACAGGAGTTCAGCTTCATTCCTGACCTGCCACTTGCTCACGCCACTGGGGTATCGGAAGACTACTTCCTGACCCTGATGAGCACGACGCCATCGACAGCAGGATCCACCGACCTGGCTGGGAACAACCTCTCGCAGAACCTCCCCCAGGTCACGATCCTGCTCGATCCTGTGGCTGGGCCCCAGCGCAATGGCGGCCGGGTATCCCGCTTCTCCTCCGACGATGAAGAGCAACCCATCGGCAATTCGAACAACGGCTCCATCCCCGAGTGGGCCGGGCAGATCTCTTTCAATTTCAACTCCGTCCCGGGGGCTGGTCGCGAGACCATCTCGCCCCGCGGCGTCTCGCGCTTCCAGGGCATGGCCGATCGCCAGAACCTGATGATTTCGGCCATGGGCAGCTCAGCCTTCGGTCCCAATTTCGTGCAGTCCCCTCTGTCCAACCTCGGCTCGAAGACCCAGTTCCTCTGGCGCTTCCTGGACCTTGGTTTCGACCTGTACGACGTCATGCTCACCCAGGGCGCGAACATGTTCAACCAGTACTTCAGCACGTTCAACCTGGACGTCGAGGGAATCAACTGGTCCCCCACCGAGGGCATGATCCTGGTCGATAATTTCCCCGGCTTCGAGATACGCCTCAGCCACGGACTCTTCACGCCCGATGAGGTATTCGCCACCACAGGCCTGGTGGACATCTACGACAACAACCTGCTTGATCCGACAGGCGATCCGCCTGCGGTAGTCCACCCCAAGGTTGCCGGCTACACGTTGAGCCCCGGGGATCTGTACCTGTCCGATGTGGATGTCCCCCTGATGCCGTTCCCGCTGAACCGCAGCGGAGATCCGAGCACCTACAAGTATTACACGTATCGGGACACAGCCCTGACCACTCGAGGCGGGCCAAATGGATGGGGCATGTATCCCCAGCAATGGCACAACCTCATGACCCTGGGTCTGCCCTACATGGGTTGCGCAGGTACTCCGCCTCCGCCCCAGCAATCTCCCTGGCCCTACTACCTGCCGGACAACGTTCAGTCGATTGCCCTGCCCCTTCTACTCGAATTCCGCTGCTGGCAGAGCCCTGGCGCTCAGGGGATCAACCGCTTCGACACTGCGGAGGCCATGCCAGGGAGCGGACCGTACTTCCGTGCATTCTCCACGGGTGGTATCGATCAGTCCAACAACACGGTTGTCGTGGACCCCAGCACGGAAGTCCGAGCCAACGGTGGATTCAATCCGGGGAGCACCCCTCCCGGTGCACCACAACCCGGATTGGACGGTGAGGTCTACATCGGCGCCGTCGATTTCGTGGTCCGGGTGAGCCGCGCCATCTCGGTCTGGTTCCCAGCAACGGACCCCGACGACCCCGGCGGTAATCCCTTCCTGGCGAATTTCAGCCAGTACGTCCTCGAGCCCCCCATCAAGGATCAGCCCCTCGGCACCAACATTACGGCTTCATTCCGTGGTGCGGGCAACGTGCTCCCGGGCACCCCGCCCATCGAGGACGCGCTCACCCTGGACCTCTACGGGGATCACTACCTTCAGACAGTCACCGATTGTTTCCCCGACACGCTTGAGTATCCGGCGATCCAGCACAACGATGACCCGCTGCAGTTGAACACACAGGTTGCGTTCTACAACAGCGACAACTCTTGGTTTGATGATCCGTCCTCCATCGATGGCGCCAGTTACTACCAGACGCGCCTGTCCTTCATATCCAACACGGACACGGGCTTGAGCCCCGAGCTCTCCGCCTTCGCGTTGACCTGGTCTCAGTAGCGCAATCCTGGTCGGGTGATTCCCTTTAGGGAGCCACCCGGTAGCGCCATGCACCAGCGTGGGCCTTCAGACCGGAGAGCGTCCGCGTGAGCCGTTCTAGTCGGGCCGGAGGGAGCGGGGATCCACTCCTCCCCCATTCCTGTCGGCCGCCGCTTCCCAGCGCACGATCCAGCCGCGTAGACCGGCCCCCTTACCGACGAGCAGGCGATAGCCTTTCCTGCAAGCACTGGCCTCGATCCATGTTGCCGCGGTAGCTGAAGCATCCCATTCCGCTTCACGCACCAATCCAGCATCCACCTCCCCAAGCGACACCCCTTCAAGCAGTTCCTCTCGGCTCAGGGGCACCCAAACCAGGGTGGTAGCCGCCTCTAGGACGACGGGCCGCAGGACGCTGGCTCCCGAAGGTCCATCGGTTGCCCACTCAGCTTCACGCGCACCGACCACTAGTCGCGGCTGCTGAAAGTGGGTACGTGGGGCCGCACAACCGGCGCACTCCAAGACAACGACAAGTAACCCAACTCCGCGCATTACCCGTCCAGAATGGGGTTCTCGCCCGTTCCGAGGGTCGGATTGCTCCAATGCTCCATCTCCGTTAGGGGAACCTTGGGGGGCAAGAAGATGATCGCCAATCCGGTGCTAGCCATTAGGCCCAGATAGGCCAGGGACACCCACCAAGGGATCAAGCCGGTAGAGAGGTGGCGCCGTACCTCCCCCCAAGACTCGGCAGGAACGGGCATCAGAGTTACGTGCACACACCAGGCAAGTAACAGAACGGTGTAGATGGGCCAATAGTTGCGCAACAACCGCAGTCGTATGGCCTGGAAGTGGGTGATCTTGTACTTGGGCCTGAACAAGTCATCCGCAACGAGATTGCCCCATAGCGCTTCGGGGCTGTCGAGTTTTCGCCGCAGGAGGGGGCCGTAGAAGTTCTCCTCGATCATCCGGACGCGCGCTCGCCAGACGTCCGCCAGGCGGAATCGCCTGGCCTCGAAAGTCAGGAAGGCAGAGACCAGGGCCATGCCCGCGAGAAGAGTCCAGTGGCTGTGCTGCCCCTCCCCAAAGGAGAACGTCAGCAAGGCCGCCGTGGTCAGAATGGCCCAGTTGGTGGTGTTGTCGAGGCGCATGCGCCAGGAATTGGCGCGGTGGAGTTCGCCCCGGTACAGATGCACGATGGCCGAGATATACTCGGGCCGCGTCAGCGGATCCGATTCCAGGTCCACGGCCAGGTCGGCGGGCATTCCCCGGCCGGCCCCGGCACCGTCTTCCACACTCTCCGCCGCCTTTGCGCGCTTCATGGCTTTTGCACCGAACATGCCCGGAGCCTAGCACTCGGCCACCACGAAGCCCATGGCATGGGCCGCTCATTTCAATGGGAAAGACATCAAGCGACCCCCGCACCCAGCGCATCCTGGCGACTGTTGACGACATCCCTATCGGGCAGGTGGCCACCTACGGTCAGGTGGCCTGTGAAGCCGGCCTACCCGGCCGGGCCCGTCTCGTCGGTCAGGTCCTGGCCGAACTCCCACGGGGCTCCTGCCTACCGTGGCACAGAGTGCTCTCCGCCAGCGGCGCCATCAGCTCCCGTCCCGGACCGGGCCCAGCGGAGCAACAGAAGAAGCTGAGGGCAGAGGGTGTCCGCTTCAATCGCTCCGGAAGGGTGAACCTAAAGGACTGCGCCTGGGATCCAAGGCCCTCCCGCTAGCGGCCGCCCCCTCAACGGCAAGCCCGCCCGACTCCAGGAGAGCCGGGCGGGCCATTCGATTCCCGAAGAGGTCGCGGGTCAACGCTGGGCGACGGGGGCCACTTCCAGCGCGGCGGAGGAAGCCTGCACCACACCGGGAAGTGGAAGGCTGGGAATCTCGGCATATCCAGCCCCGTCCACAGTGCTCTCAGCGCGCAGCTCGTCTCGAGCGCGATCCACATAGTCCACGTGCTCGGACTGACTGGAGAGAACGTCCAGTTCGGCTTCCTGCATGGTCAGGATCTGCTCCAGCTTTCCGGTGACCTGATCCAGGCTGACCACGTCGTAGTTGGAGCACTCATCGAGCGTGCGCTTGCGCTCGGCGAGCATCTCAATCAAGCGCTCATTGCGCTGGATGGAGTCCACCTGCCGGTTCAGAGCGAACAGCTGAGCCTGGAACTGCACCTGCTCCGATTCCAACTGGTTCAGCACCTCCGTGAAACGCCCCATCTGCTGGCCAAGGTAGGCCAAACTGCGCCCAGCATCGTGGGCTCGGGCAGCGTGGGCGCTGCGCGTATTCTTGATTTGGCGCACCTTGGCGTCAGCTCGATCGAGGCTGTAGTCGCCATCCGAGAGACGTAGGCTCACCAGTTGGAACCCCACACGTTCGCTTCCGCCCTGTGAGAGGGCAACCGCGTGAGCCTCTTCCAGGCGGGGAATGAGCTCCGTCAGGTCTTCTTCGGCCAACGTGACCACGCGATTGGAGATCGCCTTCTCACGTTGCAATTGCCGGGCCTGGCTCTGGAGCTCGACCAGATCCGAGCGCACTGCGCTGATGCGCTTCGGGTAGGTGCGCTCCAGCTCGCGCAGTTGATTGCGAAGCGCAATGGGATCATCAATGTGCTCATCGATAATGTCGGTCACTCGCGTGTGGACGCCTTGAAGGACGGCCTTGCTACGCTCGGGACCACCCACCACCGCAAGGCCAATCCCCACAACTCCCAGTCCGAGAGTGGCGAAGAGGCCCGTCAGGAAAAACTTTTTGCAGAGGGAAAACATCTGTACTCCTTCAGTGAGAATCGTTGCACCCTCATAGGCACAAGCCCCCGAGCCCACCTTGTGTGCTCTGACCGGAACCAAGCCTGGGTACACCCACTTGATGGGAATCGCCCTGAAGGCATTTCAGAGCACGGCCCCATTGCGAATACCCCCCAATCGGCGAGAATGCGAACTGGCCTCTGGCGTAGAGCCCCTTCCAGACCACAAGCACCCCGGGAAACACCCTTGCGCGACATCACGACTCAGTTCATCTCCAGGCTCAGAGCTCGCGACAACGACGCCTGGTTTGAACTCTGGGAGGCGTTCGGCCCGATTTTGGGTGCCCAACTGGCCCGCTGGGGCCGCGGCCGCATCGGACACGAAACGGTGCAGGACCTGTCCCAGGAGACCATGGCGGCCCTTGCAGGTGCCATCGATCGCCACGATCCCAACCGGGGTGCTCGTTTTTCGACTTGGCTCCTGGCCATAGCCCGCTACACACTAGGTGATGAACTGGACCGCCGATCCGCCCAGAAGCGGGGTGAAGGGCGCCGCGCTCAGTCCCTAGAGGCGGCCCAGGGCCAACCCAGCCAGGGCCCGGCCCCCAGCGCCGTCTATGAGCAGGAGATCTTTGACGCCAAGGTCGAGGCGGCTCTTAGGGAGGTTGAGCGCGCGGTACCCTTCGAGGATTTTGAGATCTTCCGCAGACGGGTTCTGGAAAGCCGCACCGGCAAGGAGGTTGCAGACAGCCTCGGAATATCCCAGCCGACGGTCAGCCGCAGGCTGGCGAGCGTCCGCGAGATTCTCAAGGAGCATCTGCGGCAGACCGTTGCGCGATTCAGCTTCACGGAAGAGGAGATTGAAGAGTTGGAACGAAATGGGCTGGGAGACAATCCCAATCAGAAGGAGGACCGCACCTTCGAAGACTCGCTGGCCGAGATCTACCATCGCATCGCCCTGCGCCGTGGAAGTCCCGATCCCAGCGCTCAAGCCCCCCATGAGGCCCCCTAGGCCTCACGTCCCCCACAACCCACACCACCATGATCGCCTTCAGCATTGGAGTCTTCGGAGTGATGCTCAAGGTGCTGGTTGCCTTTGCGCTGCCCATCTTGCTGATTGTGATTGCGGTGCGCGTGGTGGTTGCCGTGATCAGCGGCGTCTTCCGCCTGTTGGGAGGCGCAACAGGATTCATCGGACGCGAGATACGGGAGGTCCTGCACTTGGCCGGCGCCGTAGTCACGGCAACGGTCACGGGCGTCCTGGCCCTGAGCAACGGCCTCATCGGCCGCATCCCCACGATGCAGGGCTACGGTCGGGCCCTGAAGGGGGAACTGGTCTCTGGCGGGGGCAGCCTATACCGGTTCCTCGTCGGACACCCCCTACGCATATTAGGGCTGGAGAGCTTCGCGCAGGACCTCGAGAGGCGGGTGCCCGAGTTGATTCGCAACCCACTCTCCTCATCCAACCCGGCCCACCGGCACGAGGAGTTTCCAGGCTACCGCATAGTAGGAACCATTCCTGCCGGCGGCAGCGGCGCGAAGCTGTACCTCGCCGTCCCCAAAGAGGACACCACCCGGCGTTGGGCAGCTGCTGGGTTGGCCAACCCCGGACAGGTCGTGATCAAGTCCTTCACGCTGGAGCAGGGCTCCACCGTGCCCCAGATCGTGCGCGAGTCCAAAGCCCTAGAAGCTGCCCGCCGACTCGGCCGGGTCCTCGACCACCACCTCGAGGACACCTCCTTTTGGTACGCCATGCCCTTCGTTCCCGGCGAAAACCTGGACGTGGTTATGCACGGCATGCATGCACGCTGCGGTGAGGAAGGGCTCGATCATCAGGCGATGGCACGCGTCATGGGGTACGCGCGGGATATGCTCGCCACCCTGCACGAATTCCACTCCGGAGGCCTGTGGCACAAGGACATCAAGCCCTCGAACCTGATCGTCTCGTCCGACCGGGTGCATCTGGTGGACCTGGGACTGGTGACGCCGTTGGCCTCGGCGATGACCCTCACCACCCACGGAACTGAGTACTACAGGGATCCCGAACTCGTTCGCATGGCCATGAAAGGCGCGCGAGTGCATGAGGTGAATGGCGCTAAGTTCGACTTGTACAGCGCGGGCGCGGTGCTCTACTCCATGATTGAGGGTGGGTTTCCCGCCCAGGGCAGCCTGTCCCCCATCAGCAGGCGTTGCCCGGAAGGCCTGGCCTGGATTGTCCGCCGGGCCATGGCGGACGTGAATCGCCGCTATGAGAGCGCGCAGCAGATGGCCGCAGATCTCGATGTCCTGCTAGCCGCTACGGACCCCTATTCCGTCAAGCCGGCCGCCCTGCCCTCCATGGGCGATGGCGAAACGCCCCTGAGCGAGGTCCAGTGGTTGGGCTCCCCGCCGCAGCCGAGCTCATCGGTTGCTCCCCCTCCTCCGACGTACGCCGGCCCCCGAGTCGCTGCGTTCGCGGCGAGGAAGAAAGGGAGCCGCAGAGGCTTCAAGGTCATGGCTATGGGGCTTGCCGCTGCGCTCGTGGCACTCCTCAGCACCCTGATCGGCCTCGAGGTGGTGGTCGGTTCGGGGCCCCCATTCAGGTCTGCCAGCCCTACGGTTGCAAACGAGAATCTCGAGCCACCGCATTCCGGCCCCGGCTCACCGCAGGCACGCCCGGCGTCGGTCGCCTCGGAGGACAGCTGGTCCTCCAAAACCTGGTTGAAGCGCAAGAACCTGCGCCCGGTCCTTGAAGCCGGTACCGACAAGCCGCTGCTCTTCCTACTTGGCGCCGGAGTCGACTCAGCCTCCCCCCTGGTCACCCGGATGGCGAAGGAGCTCGGAAGTGTGGGAGTTCGGATTGCCGGCCACCCCGGGGACACGAGCGAAGACTCGATCGAGTGGGTTGCCCATGCCCGACGGGCGGTGGAGCTCGGAGAACCCAGCGACCCACTGGCTCGCGAGCGGGTACTGCAGTTCATCGGCTCGCAAGCGGACGAATTGTCCGGGGTTGTCTGGTTCACCCCCGGTAGCCGCAAGGGAGAGGTGGATCACTACCTGCTCCTCGCCGAGCGCTAGCGCACTCGAGGGCGGTCTACGGAGCTACATCCACCCACCACGCGCGCTCCGACTCCAAGACTCCGTCTGTGTCCTTCAGCACCCAGGGCCAGCGGTCACCCCGCACCCGAGTGGTATCCCGGGCACGGCAGATCAGCCTGTAGCGACCGGGAGCCAGATCCCGCCCTTTCAGCGTGAAGGTGTGCCACCCCCCGCGCTTGGGATTGGCCCCCTCGAGAAGTGGCTCGCCCTGCAGTTCCGCCAGATGCCCCCTCGCCGCGCGCGTTCCGCGCGAGCGCCCAAACCGCCCGCTGCGTCCGCTGCGTCCGCTGGCAACAGGACCCTGGGGTGCGAGGGCCTCAGGCACCAGGTGCCACTCGACCTCCAGAGCATGGGTCGAGGGCTCCATGACCTGCACCCGGAAGACCAAGGCGTCCCCGGCTAGCTCGAGTGCAGTTGTAGCTCCGCGCGGGTGGGCCTCCGGTTCGCATGTTTCAATCGGGTCCACCAAGCGGTAGATGTCCAAGATGGCCTCTTCCCGGCACGGGAAGCAGAAGAACTCCCCCGTGTCCATGACACAGCCGCCAGGAGTGGGCTTCCAAGCGTCCCGCGCCTGCCCGGCTGCCCCCTCGTAGACGCCGATGCCGGGAACCTCAGCCTCGATCCAGTGCGCCCAAGACACTTCAGACTCGTCAGGAGTGTTGGATACGTTGACGGCATTGCGCACCTTGCCCCGCTTGTGGGTCTCGGAGGTGTACTCGTCCCCCAATCCGAAGAAGGAGTGCCCGAACTCGTGCACCACCGTCTTCACGCTCTGGCCGCCAATAGTCGCAACACCCCCACCACCTGTGCCCAGCACGCCCAGTCGCACAAACACGATGGCCTGGCCATCATTCCCCGGCACGTCAGTGAGCACCTCGCGCACCAATCCGTTCTCGATCCCCACGTGACCGGCGTAGGTCGAGAGAGTCTTTCCTCCCAAAGCCGTGTCGTACTCTCGACCAAAACCATCTACCCCGTCCTCTGCACTCACGACATTGGCGCGAATGAAATTAAAGTACGCCTCATACTCGGCGAGGGTCTTCTGGCGCAGGATGAACTTGGGGACGTTGGCAGCGAGCTTGTCGAATGCACGCTGCTTGTCGAGGGTGTACCCCTCGCCCATGATCACCACATCCACCCGGTTCGCGGAGTCACCTGAGCGCAATATATCGGTCCAGCCCAGGAAACCGCTCGGACGCGTGCGGCGCTTCGCAGCGGATGCAGCTGAACTATCAGGGAAACGCTCGACGACCTTGGCGAAGGCGCGCCGCGCCTCCGCGTACTTCCCCTTGTCATAGAACTTCAGGGCTGCAGCAAACAACTCCTGGGCGGGCTCCTCTGGATCCTCCTGCGCGGGAAGAGAAATGGCCACATTGGCGCACCACAACAACACCAGGGGCAGAACCGCAGCCCCGCGCCACACCGGTGAAGACAATCGTGTTCGACCCATGTGCCTAGATTAGGAGAACGGCAAGATTGCGGAACAGGGCGCTCAGGGTTTAACCCTGCTCCAACATCGCCTGCAACCGATCGAGCCCCAGCACCATGTTGTCCATGGGAGGGCCAAAGGAGAACCGCATCCACTGTTTGTAGGGCGAATCACCCGGACGCTCTTTTCGGGGATCCACATCGAAGTACTCCCCCGGCACAGTCATCACTTTGTGCTGTAGAGCACGCTCGAAGAACCGCGCCCCGTCGTTGAAAGGAGCTGGCAACGCGGACAGGTCCCCCCAGCAGTAGAAGGTCCCCGTAGGTTCGGCAGCAAACCGCACGCCCATCGCCTTTAATCGCTTCACCATCAGGTTGCGCTTGGCGCAGAACACCTCCCGCAAGGCGTGCGTCTCCTGGTCGGCTCGACTGGGCTCCAGAGCCTCCAGGGCCGCGCGTTGGGCCACCCGCGACGGTCCACCATCAATGGCGCTGCCCGTGCGAGCCATGGCCTCAATCATCACGGCCGGCCCCAGGGTCCAACCCACTCGCCAGCCTGGATAGCGGTGGTTCTTGGTCAACCCGTCGAAGATCAGCACAGGGTCCTTCTCTACGTTCTCTACGTAGCAAGCGGCACTAACAGGACCGGCCCCGGGTGCATGCGCCTCGCCGCTCCCGGTGGGCGCATAGATGAAGTGGCTGTAGAACTCGTCCGAGATAAGCGTGATGGACCGCTCGCGCGCCAATCGAACCAGCTCCTCAAGGGCCTCGCCCGCGAGCACCTGGCCGGTCGGGTTGGTGGGGTTGGAAAAGAGGTAGGAGTCTATTCCGTGTTCATCTGAGGCCGCAGCTACCTGCGCCGGACTCACCAGGAAGCCATTCTCCTCGCGCCCCCAGATGGGTACCGGATTGAGGCGGCTCACATGGGTCGCCAGCATGTCCTCATAGGCAGTGTAGTCCGGAAGTTGATAACCAACGTTCCCGGTATCCAGTGCCGCCATCAGGCGGGTAAGCGCGAGGCGCCCCCCGCTTGCTACAGCCACGTTCTCCGGACCGTATTGGGAGGAACACCCCTGGCGGTACAGGCGGTTGGCGTAGTCCGCCACAGCCTGACGGAGCTCGTCCGTTCCTTCCAGCGGCCCGTAGGCACAATCGCTTGGGTCCAGTTCGCAGCTGAGAATCCGAGGCGGGGCACCCGCCATCTCACCGACCTCCGGTTGTCCCTGGCCCAGGTTGCACCAGTCAGGATGCCCATTGCTAAAGCCCAACTTGACGGCTTCTGCAACCACGTGAATGACGCCCATGTAGGGCACCTGGCGCAGAGCGCCCAGAGAGTCAGATTCTTGCACGGCGGTTGAGTGTGAGGCTGGGTCCATCGGAGCGCACCGAGCATAGCGCAATTGCACTGGCTCTGACCCCCGGAACAGAAGGATGCGCCAGGGCGCTTAAGACCAACCGAGCGCACGAGCGAGACTGGACAGGTCCGGTAAGACCCAATTGGGCAGGCCGTTCGGCGCCGAGGCGGAAGACTCGGGAGCCCCTGGGGCCAGAATGCAAAGGCCCATACCCGCCGCTCGGGCACCCTCCCCGTCCAACTCATCCCGGTCCCCCACGAAGAGCACCTCCTGCGGCCCGAGACTCCACATCTCGCAAGCCCGGGTGAACCCGGCGGGATGCGGTTTGAATGCATTGACCTCCGCATCCGTGGCGGCCAACTCGAGGTCCACCAGATCTCTCACCCCTAGGGCTTCAAGCTTGGCACCGGGGCCGTAGTCCGAGAAGACGCCCAGTCTTACCCCCGCAGACCGGGCGCCCTCCATGAAGGGCCTCAGGTCCGGCAGGTGCAAGGCCCGCAGGTGCTTCAGGGGGCGCTCATGCATCCACTCCACGACCAGCGTCTCCAGCTCCTGCACTCCCATGCCCAGGGCCCGGGCCGGGTGACTGTACTGCAACGCCTGCAGGGGCTCCTCGGATCGTCCAAGGGCGCGCAAGTCCTCGCGCATCGCCCGGAAGGCCTTCAATCGGCGAATGGTCTGGAGCCCTGTGAGAGGCGCGCCCCGCAGGGTGCTGGCTGCCCATGCGCCCATCAACTCGAGGGCCATGCGACGCCGGACGGCCCCCAAGGGGTAGAGGGTTCCGTCCAAATCGAGCAGCAGAGCGCGGGGCGACCCAGCCTGGGGAGCGACACTCACGAGGGGTCCCCCATCGGCAGGGCGTGCGTCCCCGGCCCCACCTCACCGGCCTTGCGCCTGAACCAGAAGTACGCGTAGGTCGGGTGGATTACACTGGAGAAGAAGAACACTGTCAGGGCTATGGACGGGCCCACTGTTGGCCAGAGGTACCCAAAGAGCATCAGGAGTGTGAGATGCACGGCAAACTGCATCGCTCCAAAGAGGATGGCCGTCTTCAGGTTGTCCGTCACCAGGTAGAACGTGTCGTTCGCCACGGAGAAGGACACGACCATCACGCCCGGAGCCAGGATCAGGAAGACCGTCCAGACCGGATCGCGGTAGTCCGATGGGAATGCCTGCACGATGGAGGGGACAAGAAAACCAAGCGCCACCACACCCGTTGAGACCAGCGCCCCGCTGCCCAGGGTCGCCCGCCAATAGGCCCGCCGAAGCCCGCTCAGATCCCTCAGTCCCACGAGCTCACTGAAGTAGGGCAGGGCCGTGCGATTGATGCCCTGCATGAGGGTGCGGATAGCGTCCACGATGCGCTGCGCCAATCGCATGTAGGCCACCCAGCGGGTGTCCCCCACGACTCCCAACACCATGGTGGGAAGGATGTTCACACCCAGGGCATGCATATTCTGGGTCACGCCCAGTCGGATCCCCAGGCGCAAGCCAAAGAACAGTGGCGCCTCCTTGAAGCGGCCCAACACCGTACGCACTTTGGGCAGCGGCTTCTCGCCCGTGCGCGTCTCACGCACGTAGGCGTCCACCGCAATGATCGACCCCACACAGGAAGCCACGAGCATGCCCACGGCTGGCCCCACCGCGTCCTGGGTAACGACCGCTCCGGCCACCACCAGGAAGACCCGTACACACTCATGGCCATTTTCGACCTTGGCCAGCGCGACCATACGACGAGTACCCTGGAACGCCGCGCAACAAGCCGAGCGTGGAAGCTCTATCAGCGGCGTGAAGGACAACAAGGCCGCTGCCTTGATCAACGGCTTCTCGTAGGCTGCCGACCAGCTCTCGCTAGTGATCCTGTACGCGTATTCAGCGACCCAGGGCAGCACTACCACGGCTAAGAGGGCAAAGGCGGCCCCCATCCACAGCAGGGCCTTGATCAGATAGGCAATCCAAAAGGCCACCTTGTAGTCGCTGCCCCGAGCCGACGCTGCAGCCAACTGACTCGTCGCGAGGGGGTAGAGCCCCAGATTCACACAGAACCACAGGAAGGAGTAGGTCGCTATAGCCAGGTAGAACTCCCCCTGCTGAAGGGAGCCCAGAATGTGAGCTAGGGCCAAGGCGCATGCCAGGCTCCCCAGGCTGTTGATCATGGAGGCCGCCTGCAACGTGGCGGAATCCCGCACAAACCGACTGCCCACGAACCGTTCAACGACGCCCTTCACCCTCAGGGCTCCGGCTGCATGTAGCCGCTGGGAAAGAGCAGGATGTCGTCGATCTTCGCCATCTGGGAGAGGTCGCACTCGGCGTACCCCACTCGCGTGAGGCCTTCAAGCGCGGCGGCCTGCTCATCCCAGCTCGGGTGATAGAACTCCGCGAGAAGCTCTGCCAAGATCACGGGCTTGAGCTCCTGTGTCGAGAGCCATGGAAGCATCCCGGCCAGCACCGCATGGTCGTAGCCCTCCGCGTCCGTCTTGACGAAGTCAACGTCGACAATACCGAGACGCTCGGCAACCTCGCTGAAGACCTCGATCTTCACCTCCTCCTCGTCGAACGGTGTCTCGCTCTTAAGTTGAGCCAACTCGCTACGGTCGAAAAACAGTTCCCGGACGATGGTGTTGCCCCCAAAGTTATGGCGTGGCTTGTAGATCGTGGCGGTGCTAGCCTGCGCACCGAGCCCCGCATGAATCACTCGCACCCGCGGGTTACCCTCGAACCGCTCCACGCAGCGCTCGTAGTAGCGGCGCACGGGCTCGAACAGGAAGGCCTCGCATCCGGGACGCTCCTGGAGGATGCACTCTGTAAAGAGGCCAACGTTGGCCCCCACGTCCACAAACCTAGAGCCATCGGGGATGTAAGGCAGCACCCTCTGCACATCGGCCATCACCCGCGGTCGGTGGTGCTCCGCCCACTCATCCAAAGAGAGGGGCTTGGGGTCCCGAAGTCGGCCGATGGACTTCAGGAGACGGGTGACCGAACGGGGGAGCATCAGGTGGCGGGGGTCGTAAGCGCAGAGAGGGTGGCCCCATGAAGAGTATCGGACGAGCCCTCGCCCCTCTCCCCAAATTTCCACCATCCCTCACGGCGAATACGGAGGGTCGGGATGCCTGAGGCACATCGAGTACTCAACGGTCAGGCCCGAGGATGCGGGTAAGTGAGATCAACGCAAACGCCGTCCCGTAGGGCTTGTGATAGCTGTAGAGGGGGTAATCCCAGAACGACCCGTCCGGTTGCACGCAGGCCAGGACGGCGTGCGCCAGAGCCGGAGCGTGCCGCTGGCGCAAGCCCGAGGGAGACCGGTCGAGCAGATAGGCCGCGTAGGCATGACCGTAGAGAAAGAAATAGCCCGAGATCTGGCACCAGGACTCATGCGGGATAGGCCGGCGCAGCCCGGCGCGTTGTAGACCGGAGTAGCGCACCAGGAGGTCGGCCAATGAACTGTTCCGGTCCGAATCTGAAATGGACTGGCCGTGGAGGATCAAGGCGAACTGACAGGCAGGCGTGCGACAGGCGGCTCCGGCCGGACCATTGATCAAAGATTGCGGCGAGCGATTCCACAGCTCTCCGTAGCTGTAGGGCCCCCTGGGCATGCGGCAGCGCCGAAGACTGGCGATGGCACGCGAGAGCAACCCTCCAGGTACCTCGATACCAGCTTCTTGGACACGAGCCAGGCCCACAAGGATCGTGGCCGTTGTAAAGCTCATGGAGGAGGCCGCTGGAGGATGGGTGCGATAGCCCTGAAGAGACAGGTATCCCCACCCACCATCAATGGATTGATAGCCGGCGAGCCTCTTGATCAGGCTGCGACACGCCTCACGCACCTCGGCCTCGTGCTGTGGAGTGGCCCCCTCCGACAGGCACTCCCCAAAGGCCTGCAGCGCAAACCCGAAGGCCCACACGTTGTAGTGCTCGATACCGCTCTGACGCCGCACCGCGTAGTGCTCAAGCAGATGTTCGACCCCACGTTGGACGGCCGCAGCCTTGGCCTCACCACCAAAGGGTGAGTCGAGCAGAGCGCTCACGGCCAGGCCAGTGGTCGCCACGCGGAAGGCGTCCTGGGAACCCGGGGCACTCGCAAACACCTCAATGGGTCGCGGGGAGTGATGTGATCCCCAGCCACCACTCTCCAGTTGATTGTCTACCAACCACTGAGTGGCAGCCTCCGTCGCACCCCTGACCTCCTCCCGCAAGGGGGAACGCAGATACGGTGTCCCCTGCGCCCAGCAGGGGCAAGCCCACCCGCAGCATCCGAGGACGGCTACGACAAACTGCAGGCCTAAGACGCGGGTGAACTGAGTTCCCATCCCAGGTGCTGGACCCCCGGAGTCCGGGTTAGGGGGCCTCCCCCAGAAGAACGCGATCCCCCGCCTCAAGACCGCTCAGGACTTCGGCGCCTTCAGGGTGCGTTGTACCCAAGACCACCTCGCGCCGTATGTACTCGACCCCACCCCCGGCCCGGCCACGCTCAAGCAAACACCACGCTTGATCAGCGTCCCTATGGATAGCCCCGCGGGGGAGGAGAATGGCGTCCGCCACCACGATTCGCTCGACGGCCACTTCCGCACGAACACCAGGCAGGACTCCAACCCATGGACCCGTCAAACTAAGGGTCGCCCCGAATTTTCCGTCGGGACGTGGATAAGCACTCACCGCCAAGGTCCCCACCCGTGCAATCTGGCCGGTGGCGGGCAGAGCACTCACCTTGGTTGCATTGCGCGCCGTAGCAACTTGCTCAGCAGAGAGCGCCAAGCTCACGTGGACGAGGTCCGCGGGGGCCACGATGAAAGCACTCCTGCCGGAGGGGAGTCGATCTCCCCTGCGGTGCTCAGGACGGCTCACGCCAGTCTCCCACTCACGTGCCCCGCCATGGAGGAATACCCCCGTCGACTTGCTGACAAACTGCAGGCCAACTTCCACCGTTCGGGCCTGCTCCAGGGCCTCGCGGGCCTCATCCAACGCCCTTGAGGCATTCTCCAGCCTGGCCCCCTGCTCGCCCGCCTTCAGTTCCTGCTCAATCTTGAGAGACTCCACTGCATGCTGCGCAGCAGACACACCGCGCTCTAGTAGGGCGGTGTGCCGGGGATGCTCGAGGGTGTCAGCGTGGTCGCGCTGATCTTTGCTCAGCTGAAGTTGGCTGATGGCGGTGGCCAGGCCACGGCGCGCACGGCTCAGCACAATCTGCTCGACCTCTTCTACCAGTTCGTCTTGGCTGTACATGGATTCCAACTGCGTCAACTCGTCGCGCTGGTCATCAACGACGGCCTGAAGGCGTTGCTCGGTTAGCTTCTCCGCCCGCTGACGGAGACCGGTTGCTACCTCGACATGCGCCATGAAAGTCGCGGCTTTGTGCTCCAGATCCTCTTCGGCCGATTTCAGGGCCATCGCCCGGGACTGCCGAGCAAGCTCTGCGCGCTCCTTCCCGGCGAGGACAGTTCGCTGCGCCTCGATCACCGCACGTTCTGCGGCCTCCCGTTGGTCGACCCAAGGTTGGGCCTCCAAGGACGCGACTCGATCCCCAGCATTCACAGGGCTCCCGTGGGCCAGGACGTTGGCCAGCACCAGGCTGGCGCCATTCGCGGTCTCCGGGGTCTCCAGGCTCTCCCAGCTCGCGGGGACAACAACCCCATGGAGTTCAAGGGTCGCCAGCACGCTGCGCCGCTCGAGTAGGAGAACGTCTCCGGCTCTGGCCCTGGGCGTGGCCATGGAGCCCGGCGTGCCCCCAGGCCGCGGGGCTTTGGCCTGAACGTCTGGTCGTAGAACTCCCGCCAATGCCACGGCGGGAATCAGGAGTAGGAGGGCTACGGGTCGCATTTCATTCGTGGGTTGCAGCGAACACCTAATACTAATACGCAATCGTACTGCAGGCCGGATTTACAAGCCACGCGTGCTCCACGGACACCCTACGCCCACCAGCCTGAAGTGCCTCACAACGGGATCACCTCAGACATGGCTCTTTTCACCCAAGGATCGCTCCCAAAATGGTCGATGTTGGGATACCAGTAACTCTTCCGCTTGCGGGAGAGTTGATAGCCGCTTATCCTTGATCAAGACGGTTCAGGCCCAATACTCCTAGATTGGGGCCTGTACCTTAGAATTCCCCATTTAGCCCCGTGGCCGCTCATGAAGACCCTCCTGCTACACGCACCCGGCGACTCTCCCTGTGACTCCCCGTGGATGGGCGTCCCCGCCTTGGTGGCCCACCTCAAGAAACTGGGTTTTCAGCACACCCATCAGCGCGATCTAGACCTCGACCTCTACCACCATTCGCTGGATCCGCGCACCCACGCACGAGTCTGCGAGATCATCAAGCAAGGGGGCAAGCAAGCGGCACCGCACGCCAGCGCCAAGGTGCGTTTTTTCGTGCGCTGGTTCGCGGCCCCGGCGACCCGGCTGCTGACCCGCTGGACCCTGCGGGACCGCAAGTTCTTCACGGAATTCCGCGAGGCCACCTCCATCGAGCAACAGTTCCCCGAGGAAGGCGTTGTCCGATACCGCAAGACGCTCCAGCGGGTGCTCAAGTTGATGGGCATCTTCTACTACCCCTACCTGTCCTACCCCAAGTTCTTCACCAAGTTCGAAGAGCGCAACTTCTATGCCGTTCACCTGCGCCTGGGCTACGCCTTGCGCCAGACCATGGAGCTGGGACGCAGGGCACTTGAGGATTTCTACGAGCAGACAGTCCTCCCTCAGGTTCAGCGCGAAGATTACGACGTCATCGGCATCTCGGTTTCCGTGTCCCGGCAGCTCGAGCCCGCCCTGGTTCTGGCGGACTTCCTCCGCGGCCATGGCGTCCGCGCCAAGTTGGTGCTCGGTGGCAGCTACGTTTCCGATACTTTCGACGCCGGCTGGCTTGAGGACTCTGTCCTAGAGAAGGTCGACTACGTGATCCGTTATGAAGGGGAGGAAGCCCTGCCCCAACTCATCGATGCCCTGCGTGACGGCACCAGCACCGAAGAGATCCCCAACCTCCTCTACATGGAAAACGGGGAGCGCATCACGAACGACCGCACCTTCTTGAAGAACATGGACGCCCTGGATGCGCCCGACTACGACGACCTCGCACTAGAGAAGTACCTGGACCGCCCCCTTCGCCTGCCGATCATGTCCAACCGCGGCTGCTATTGGGGCCGCTGCTCATTCTGCTCGCACCACTTCACATTGGGCACCGGGCGCATGCGCGCTCGGGCTCCCGAACTGGTGCTTGAGGACATGCTCAACCTCCAGAACCGCTACGGCGCACGAAGCTTCTTCCTGACCGACGAGTCCATGCACCCCGAGGACATCGTCGAACTCAGCGATCTCATCCTCGAGCGGGGAGCCAAGGTGAACTGGTCCGGGATGATGCGCTTCGAAGATTGCATGGACGTGCCCTACCTAGAGAAGGTCAAGGCCGCCGGCTGCTACTCCATCATGTTCGGCCTCGAGTCAATCGCCCAGAACATCCAGGACATCATCCAGAAGGGTGTCAACACGGAGCTCGCCTGGCGCGTCCTGGAAGACTGCAAGAAGGTGGGCATCAAGGTGCACCTGTTCATCATTCTCGGGACGCCTGGCGAAACCGAGGAAGACATGAACGAGAACATCGACTTCCTGCTGAAGAACGAACACCTGTACGAGACCGTTCAGATCGCCACCTTCCTCCTGACGGCCAACTCCCCCATGCACAAGAAGCCGCAGAAATTCGGCATCTCCAACGTGACGACTCTGTCGGGTCACGCCAGCATGGCCTACAGCGAGAACGCCTTCGAGGTAGATCGCGGTTTGCAGCAGGAAGACATCCAACCCTACTTCGACAAGCTCGTCAGCCACCCCCTCATTCTGCGCAAGGATCTATGGGGCGGCCACGGCTTCAGGATTTACCAGCCGGATCAACCGGACACCACCTGGTCCTATCCAGCCGAAGTTCAGGCAGCCCTCAGCGCCGCAGGGCTCTCCGATGTCAACGGCCACGTCTGCAAGGCCGGAGACGGCACGCTCAATGATGTGCCCCTCACGGGCTTGCGGGGCAGCGACCCCGCCGAGGAGATCAATCGCCTGCCCGAATCTCGTCCCAAGGACGCTCGAAATCCCAACGTGGCCTAGGTTGGCCCCGCGCGGGTGTGGCCGCGGATTCCCACCAGCCCCCAGGTCAGGCCGCTCAACACTAGACCAAGGCAGCCCCACTCGAGCCATCGGTCTAGGCCGCTTGCGAGGGCCGTGTGAATGGCGGGAAGGTGACGCATGGTCACGAAGCCCGCGATGCCCAGGAAGCCCGTCAACGTGAGGATCTTGGCAGGACTGACGTGCTGCTCGCAGCGCACCAGGACAGTAATGCCAGCAACCGCTGCCAGGAACGTCGATCCCAACAGGACCCACCTCATCCAGAGGTGCGGTCCCCGCATGCGCCACTGGGAATCAAGGGCCCCGATGAGCTCCTGCCCGGCGTGATGGACCATGCTCTGCAGATCCAGGATCTTGTCGAGCCAGATAAGACCAAGAAGCAGTGCAGCGACAGTCCAGGTCGTACGCTCACCTCGGGGGCTGCCCACCCAGAGAGGCACGAGCAGAAACGCCGGAACAGCCCAAATGCAGAGCCCTCTCCAATCCGGATCGAGGGGGGGCATCATTGTGGATAGCAACACCATGGCTCCATCATCGAGTCCGGAGGGCTTTACCGCCACCGCCAGCATGCCCTAGGGCAAACGGTCCCTCTCCTGCCTCCAGAGGAGAGCCAAGCGATCAGCAAGCTCACTGGAGATGGCGCGCAGGCGGCGTACCTGGCTCTCCACACCCGCTCCATCACCGCGCCTCACGAGGATCCGGCCCCATTCAAAGTGAGCGCGTCCGCCTTCCGGGTCCAGCCGGATCCCATTTAGGAGCGCCTCTTCGGCCTCCTCATCCTGGCCCATCCCCGAAAACACGACCCCCAGCTCCACCCAAACCTGAGGGCTTTGGGGATTGAGCTCGGCGGACTTTTGAAGATGCTCCAAGGCCTCTGGCAGGCGCCCTTGTTGCAGCCGCGCCACACCAAACCCCAAATGGAGTTGGGCCTCATCCACGACCTCGGCATCCAACTGCCCCAGAGCGAACTCCGCAGCCAACCCATCCTTCCCCAGGCGGCGGAGTGCGCCCTCCCACCAGGTGAGGTTCTCCAGCGGGGCGGGAGAAAGAAACCGGCCCGAAAAGGGCAGGGCGGCCAGGCGCCGGGCCTGGGGCTCCAGCGGAACCAGAGCCAGGTCTTGGAGAACGGTACGAGGACTCACACGACCGCGATAGATCACCTGCAGACGACCGCTAGGGTCAATGAGAAAGCTCGAGGGAACCGGAAGCGGGGCTGGTCGACTGCCGGCCACGGAGGCCAGGGCGTCCAGCGTCTCCATGCACTCCCGGGTGGCCCACCCGGCCTGACCGGGCGCAGCCGTACGCTCCAGAACCTGTCGCACCCGTTCAAGTTCGTCGGTTGGATCGACGCTCAAGAGCACAGACTTCAGGCCGACCTGGTCAAACACCGAGCCAGCACCGGCCAGGTCCGTAAGCTCCTGAACACAGGGCGCGCAGGTGTGCGACCACAGGGTGATCAGCACGGGGCGGCCCGTCCCGTTTGCGCCGCCGGGGGTGATTCCAAGAAATTCACCGGGCTTGCCATCCAGACCGAGAACCTGCAGACGCGGCATGGGGGTGGGAATGGCAAGCGGTAGGCGACCGGTCCCGCGCGTTCCCGCGCCCGAGGAGAGCTCCACCTCGGCAACCGCAGGATCGGGGAGCGACGGGCGGGCCCAAGACTGAGCGGTTCCGGTGCCCTCGAGGAGCTGCCAGAAGCGTCCTCGTGCTGGCGCTCCAAATGACTCCCATCCCCCCCCCGGCCAGAGCACCCGGACCTCCGCGACCTCCGCGACGCCCAGACCGAAATGCAGCCAGGGCCCCGATTGCGCCAAGTACCCTGACCCAGCGCGCTGGCTGCGCACCAGGACGGACCGATCCTCGTCCGCGAGTATCACCTCCACCCGCGCGCCGATGGCTCCCCGATTCACCTGCGCTCCGTGGAGACGCAGGGCGAGGAAGTTCTCTGCGGGTGGGCTCTGATTGACCATGAGCCGTAGGCGTGGCGCGTTCCGGGACAGAACCCACAGATCCTGGTCCCCATCCATGTCCCAGTCCACCGGCACTGCGGCACGCCCGTCCTGGTCCATGTCTAGGCCGTGCACGAATGCCACGTCCGCGAACCGACCAGCTCCGCTCCCCCAGCCGCCCAGGTTCTGAAACGCACCGTGGCGCTCATGCCCACTCCATGACTGACCCGACCGGATCCAGCGCGACAGGTTCTGCCAGCCTGCACCATAGGCAGCGAGGGCTGACCCGGCGGTATCTCCCCCCACGGGTGATAGCGACACGACCTGTCGCCAGAAGAAGCTTCACAAGACTCCCGGGCCCTGCCCCGTGACAAAACCGTTAGGCACGAAGAGGTCCGGATGACCATCGTTGTCGTATTCGAGAAACACCCCCCCCCATGCCCAGCGTCCCACCCCCACCCCCACCTGCTCGGTGACGTCTTCGAAGCCCTGGCCGCCGCGGTTCAGGAACAGGCTGTTTCCGCGCGCATGGCGTTGCAACTGCGTGCGCTCAGTCGCGCTCGCCCCTGCATGGAACTCACCCTGAGAGCTCACCCGCTGACCTGCTGAAGAGAACATATTGGAGACGTACAGGTCCATCCATCCATCGCCATCCACGTCAGCCCAGTCGACCCCCATGCCCGGGCCTCGGCCACGTCAACGAATTGCCCATCATCATTGCGGTACAGGTTATTGCTGCCGAAGTCGTTGGCGACGTACAGGTCCGGATCACCATCGATATCGTAGTCCTCCCATGCCGCGGCGAAGCTGAACGCGTGGTTACCTGCGCCCAACCCCACGGCCACGGTTCGATCCACGAAAGTGAAGTCCCCCTCGTTCACAAGCATGAGATTCCGCTGGCCGTTTCGGGCTTGATGGTACGGAAGGGGAATGGCCTGCCCTTCGTAGGGTGAGAGGTAGGCACAGGCGTACAGGTCAAGGTCGCCGTCCAGATCCACGTCAGCCGCCGAAAGCGAAGTCACAGAGATCGCGGCGGAACGTGAACGAGCTCGAAAGAGACCCTCACCACGGTTCTCCATAAAAATCAGTTCATCCCCCGCAACGACGACCAGGTCTGGATCGGCGTCGCCATCCAGGTCAACCAAGAGCGCACTGCTCGACGGGTCGAGGATGTCCACACCCGCACGCTCCGAGATGTCGCGGAACGTGCCATCCGACTCTCGCAGGAGAAGGCGATTGGGCAGCCCGCCGGGCTGACACAGGTAGAGGTCCTCCAAGCCATCCTGGTTGACGTCCGCGACACAGATGCCGTGGTGGCCCAGCAATCCGATTCCCAGGTAGGCGTCGAGATGCTCGCGCCAGGCGTCGATGCCTGGCTGTAGTTGGTTCACAAGAAGGTCCGCTGGCAAGACCCCCGCCGTGCGATCCACAAAGAGGACTTGTGGGCTGGTCGTCTCCACGTATTCAACAACGCGCCAGCTTTCTAGTTGCAGCCCCCCATCCCCACGCAACCATGAACACACGATATCCGCGGTGCCGCCGATGCGTCGCACCTCGCCCTCGCTCCGAATCTCCATCCGAACCGGCGTACTCAGGCGCTCCGAATCCTCTTCCACGCCCAACACTTTAAAGTGCACCTCAATGCCCCGTTCCGACCAGCGCTGGCGGAGACCCTCCAACGAGAGAATAAATGCGGCCCTACCAACACCGGGGTCCGAGGCAGAGACAAGCCCCCCCTCCAAACTCAAGCCCACCCCAAACTTGAGCACCTGGAGATCACCAGCCCCCCAGGTTGTGAAGGTCACCCCAGGGGTCAGCAGCTCCACAAGCAACTCGGAGTCCGACCCTCTCTCCAAGAAGTCAGCCAGGGAGCTCAGCACCCGACTAACCTCCTCGGCCAGGTCCTCGCGAGCCCACCCACCGCTGAGTGGGGCCAGCCTGCTCGCACTCTCTTGAACGGATCTGGAGAGACTCCCTTCGGGCCCCAGCGGAACCACGTCCCGAACGCCGTCCTGGGAGGGCGCTTGGACTAGGCCGCCTAGCAGGAGGCTGAAGAGGAGCAAGGGGTAAGGTAGGTTCGGGTGGGGAGTTGGATTCGAACGTCCGGGCCTGGTGGCCAAACGCGAATCCTGGGCTAGAATGCTCCTAGCTTATCGTCCACCCCGGGCGCAGCTATGCCTCCCATGCGATCCGCAATCCAGCGACCCGTTCCCAGCGTGTCACCCTCCCCATCCTATCTGCTTGGCCGCCGTGGCTAGCCTGGATCGACACGCACGCCCCCTGGGCAGCCTGCGGGTCTCGGTCACTGACCGCTGCAACCTGCGCTGCAGCTACTGCCTACCCGAAGGCAGCCAGGTGTGGCTGCCCAAGACAGAGATCGCAACCCTCGAGGAACTGGCATCACTGGTGCGTGCCATGACGCTAGTGGGCACGAGTAGAGTCCGGATCACCGGAGGGGAACCCCTGCTGCGCCGCAACCTCCCCACCTTGGTCGGTGAACTGGCTGGAATCCCCGCCATTCAGGATCTATCCATGACCTCCAATGCGGTCCTCCTGCCAGACCTCGCGAGACCGTTGCGTTCCGCAGGGCTGGGCCGTCTGACGATCAGCATCGACACGCTGCAAGCCTCGCGCTACGCCCTCAACACAAGGCGCGACTCCCACGCCGAGCTCCTGGCAGGGATACTCGCTGCCGAGGAAGCCGGGTTCACGCCGCTCAAGCTGAACACCGTAGTTTTGCGGGGCATGAACGACGATGAACTCGCGGCGATTCTCCGCTTCGCCAAGGAGCGCGGTCACCAAGCCCGATTCATCGAGTACATGGACGTCGGCGGTGCGTTGGACTGGGATCCCAAACTCGTGGTGCCACAGGCGGAGATTCTGCAGCGCCTGGAATCGGATTACGGACCCATCGAAGCGCTGGCCTCGGGCGACAGGGCCCCCGCCAACCTCTTCGCACTGCCTGACGGAACGGTCTTCGGGATCATCGCGTCCGTCACGGCACCGTTCTGTGGGGCTTGCGACAGAGCGCGCCTCACCGCCGATGGCAAACTCTTCACATGCCTCTACGCCGCTGATGGGCTCGACCTGCTGACTCCTCTCCGCGCGGGAGCGGCACTGGAGGAGGTGGCGGCACTGGTTGATAACCGCTGGCGGAACCGTGACGATCAAGGAGCCCAAGATCGCCTGGCCGTACCAACCCGAGGGCCATCCGCCCAAGCAAGGGAACTGCGCGCAAAGCCACACCTCGGCATGCACACCAAGGGCGGTTAGAGGTCAATTGCCGTCCGTCACACGCCGCCCATTCAGATAGGTCCCGGTGCGCTTGTCAGGATTGCCCTGGAAGTCATAGAACTGCCAGGGACCCTGTCGCAAGCCGCCCACATAGAGACCGGTCTCTTTGACCTGCCCATTGGTGTACCAAAGGGTGTGGATACTCGTTAATAGGCCTTGCCTGTAGGTCTGTTCGCTGCGCCGAGAACCATTGGGATGCCACTCGCTCCAGGCTCCCTCTTGAACCCCATCCCGATACTCGCCGCTGCGGGAGAGCCCCCCGGACTCGGACCAGAATTCCCACCGCCCATCACGCAGGTCGTCCTCATACTTGCCCTTGGCGTGCCTGTTTCCGTTGTCATAGAAGATCTCCCACATTCCAACCCTCTGCCCGTCCCTAACCATGCCACGTGCAGCACGAAGGCCGACCTTAGAGTCATCCTGGCCCTCGTCCTCCTCACTCAGCGCACGCCTCGCATCTTGGCTCGATTCCCCTGCACCACCCCCGCCGGGGGCGCCAGCCCGGGGAGCCCCATCGGCATCGCGGCCGGGAGACCCGCTTGACGCGTCAAGCCGTACGGGAGACCTCAGAGGGGTTCCCAACTCAGTGGCGCCCTCCCCACGGTCCGGATCGAATCCTTCGCCCCCTTCAGCCAACGCCACATCTCCTTCAAGCGCCGCGGCGTGGAGTTCAGAAGTCGGGCTCCGTAGGCCAAAGTTCAACAGTAGGACTCCGAGTGCGCAGGCTAGGACCGTCCACAGGGGCAAATTCGCGAGTTCCGATGGGCTCGGGTAGAGACCTCGGGGACCGCGCCTGTGTTCGGGGAACAGATGCATGGCAGGCACTCCCTCCTATGGGGTTTGATCCTCCGGTGAGTCGACTCCATCACCTTGTGCCCTACTGCCTATCGGGTGCGCCGACTCCAACAGCGCGCGCTCCGCACCGCCCCCCGCTCCACGACCAGCTTGGCCGCTATCCCCTCCGGAACCCGCCTGCCTCTTGCGGCCTTGCTGCTGCAGGTCACCCAGAAGGTCTGCTATATGTCGATCCAGAAGGGCCTCGGAGGGGTCTATGGCCAACACAAGGCCCGTCGGGTCAATGACCACCAGCACCTCACGGGCCGGAACACGCCATGCCTGGGCAGCGCCCGAGACACCCGCGCCCTCCCATGCGTTCTGCCCCCAGAGCAACGTGCCTTCCAACGCGGGCTCCATAGCATCGGGGCTTTCTCCCCGGTGGATGCCCAGCCAGACGAACCGATCATCCCAGTGACGACGCCCCATCGCCTCTGAACGGTCTAGGGAGCTCTGTAAATCTGAGCCGGCAGAATCCGTGAAGTGCACCACCGTCACCTGGCCAATAAAATCGGAGCGGATGATCTCGTTGCCAGCCGGGTCATGGGTCAGGAAGTCCGGAGCCATTTTCCCTGGAGTCAGATGCTCCAGTCTCCAAGAAGCTGAGCCAGCCCGCACGGCATATTCAGTGCCCTCGAAATCCTCCTGAATGGACTCGTAGAGGGCCTGCGCTTCCGCCAAACGCGCGGGACTCCGCAAACTTTGCCCCCTGTCAGTTGAGGACCAAGGCGCCAGCAGCCGCGCCAGGGCCAGCTGCGCCCGAGCTTGCACGTCCAAGGGCGCCAGGCGCCTTTGTGCGAGCCCCCGAATCAGGGCCTCGATCTGGCCTGGGCTCAACTCCCGCTCCTCTTCCAGCAGATCCAGGGCCAAGCGCATCCCCCCAGGATCGGCTCCGTGCACCAGATCCTCATACAACCCGACTCGATACTCCACCTCGGCCGGCGGCAGCGCCTTCTCGGCAGATAACCCTCGAAGCCCTCGATGATCACGCAAGCAGGTTGCCGCGGCATCTACGCACCCGGCCTGGGCCAGGTTCTCGAAGGCAGCATACACCCCTGCTAGATGTTCCCCGGCCAGATCCGGCGTAGCAGCATCCCGTTGGGACGAATGCCAGATCTCAGCCACGTGCTCGAAGGCCTCATAGAGTGCCACCTGGCGAAGTGAAATTGGGGCGTCGGCCTGGGGGGGGTCCTGTCCCTCCGGGTGAGCCGTCGCACTCCGCCCGAAAATGAGGAGGATTGGAAGAGCCGCGAGCGATGCGGGCCATAGGTGCGGATTGCGGTAGCTGAGCATGGCACTGAGACCTGAATGGGGGGAAAGTTGCTCTAGAGAAAGGAACCCCTGTATAGCCCCTCCAAACAGAAGTTCCAGGTAAAAAACAAGGAGGGTGTCGCCGTTCGCAAGCTAAGCCCTCGCCGGCCCCAGAAGAGACCGCCGAGTGCCGTTAGGCTGGCAAGATCAGTTGATCGTGCCGGACGTACCCTTCGAGAAACGAGAGGCAGCCATGCCATCACGGTGCCAGAACTGGAAGCGCCAGGTG